>ERZ507134.3-NODE-3-length-290791-cov-8.1906_pt1 | contig 290791 bp, 263 predicted proteins | sample MGYA00513778_ERZ507134 | MGnify/ENA metagenome assembly ERZ507134 | reverse complement strand
CGTTAAAGAATTTTCGAGAATCGTATGTGTTTCACTGTTTAGTTATCAAGGTTCTCTGTCTTTCGACAGCTTATTTATTTTATCACTATCATTTTCGTTTGTCAAGAACTTTTTTAAGTTTTTTTCAAACTTTTTAAATGACTTTTTGTGATTCGTCGCTGCATCAGCAACTCGTTTACTTTATCACATCCAGTAAAGAATGTCAACAAGTTTTTTTCATTTTCTTTTAACTTTTTTAAAAGTATCAAAAAGAAAAATCCGCTTCATATCGAAGCGGATTAAATTATATCATTATGCTTTCTCTGCGTCAAGTGTTTTTTGTTAGTTTTTGTAAAATATATCCATAAAGAAGTTTACCAGTACATCATGCTTATATAATGCCTGCAAAATGCTGTCTTTTTCAACCAGTTCCAGGCCGCTTTTTCCAATATCACTGCTACATAATATCGTCAGAAGCAAAAGTGCGATCCAGATAAAAAGGATTCCCTTCGCCACACCGACAATGCCTCCTGTCAGCCGGTTTGCACCACTGATAAGCGGCAGCCCCGCAATCATATCCAATACAAGCATTGCCACACGTAATATCAGATTCGCAAGCGCATAAGCAAGCAGATACGATAGTCCGTTTATAATTGCCCGCGCCAGATACTCCGAGACATAGTCTCTAAATGTATCGACCGCAAGATATTGATAGGCTTCCTGTGTATTGTTAGCCACCAGATTTTTTTGCAGTATTCCCGGAAGAGGAAGCCGACTGATCAGGCTATCTTCCGTTTCTTCATCCTCTCCGTTACCTTCCGTCACATCCTGAGTGTCAGAAAACTCGCGACAGCTCTCCTGTATTTTATCATACAGAGAAGTTTTTTCCATAAGGAATGTATTTACATACGGATTAATCGTCCATGCAAGTGCAAGCGCCAGAAAGACAAAGAAAAATGAAACAATCTCCTTTATAAATCCTCTTCGATATCCTGTATATCCAGTAAAAAGCAACACTCCGATCGCAGCCGCGCCTGCCCAAGTCACATTCATAAGCCACCTCTCAGCTGAGCTTGATCACATCAACTCCATTATCAAGAACCAGAAGATATCTGTTCCAGCCTGTTTTAATAAAGTTGCTGATTGTGCCATCTACTGTGCCACTGTACTTTTCGACACCCCTGCTGTTCATCACACTGATCTGAGAGCTGTTATACAGAAGTATGTTTCCGCCGCTGGCCTTGATTGTTGTATACGGAATATTAAATTTCTTTTCGAACTTCAGTCTTCCATCCGTCGAATAACCGCGCATGGTATATGGTTTATCTTTATCTCCGTTTTTGAACACCAGACCAATGATATTATCGTCATAAAATGTACTGACAATTTCTTTATCAACTTTAATTGTTTCAACTTCTTTTGGAATCTGACTTCCTTTATAAAGAGTAAAACCGTCATCCCGAATAGCCGCCGAACGATCTCCATCCAGATACATGATCTGCGGAATCACCACGCCATCATACGTGTAGCCACTGACAATACGATCATCTTCGCTCTGTCCGACGTCTCCAAAGTTATAAAAAGCAACATAACTTGTCGTTTCACTTCCGTCAACAAACTGATACGCAACCATCATAATGTCGCCGCTGTCCGATACTGCCACATCCAGTGGATAGCCCGGATCTGCAAGATGTGTCTGGTTCTCTGCGATCAGCGTTCCATCAGATCCGTAAAAATTGATCCATGTCGCATCACCGCCATCAAGAATTGCCGCAACCATGCCGCTGGATGACACTCTGGCTTTTATGATATTGTAAGAAGTTGTCACACTGCCCGTCTCGCCATCTTTGTCAAACATTTCCAGAAGTGTACCGTCCTGATCCGCTATAACAGCCCGATCATCCCGAACATCCGCCACCGGATTCTGCATCTCATACAGTGTACTCCAGTAAGCGTCCATAGTATCACTCACAAGCGAAGCTCCGTCCGGACTGTAACGCAGAATTTTGCCTGACATCTCCGCATAGTTAGTTGCTACAACATCCTCCTGCTCGCTCGCAGACAGAATTTTGTAATTATGGTAACTTCTCTTTTCCATGTAAAAGAAACAGAGTGTCGCAACTGCTGCCACCGCCACAACAGTCATCATCGCACGACGTATTGCTGCACTCCGATGCTTTGACAGCCGTTCCTGATAGGCATCTTCCAGTGTTCTGTTCTGCCGGCTCTGTTCCATCTTTGCGTATTCAGCTTGAAGCTTTTTCTTTTTGTGTTTCCTTTTTATTTTTTTGATAATATTTGTCATTTTTATCCTTACCTTATAAATTGGTATTCTGTGCCTTTTCGTCTATGCATTCTGTCTGGCAGAATGTCAACATTTTTATTATATCAAATTTTTTTCGGCAATACAATTACGGCAGTACAATTATCTGGCCCGGATAAATAATTTCATCTTCTGTAAGTCCATTCGCCTGACATATTTCCGCCACTTTTTCCATCGTTCCATATTTCGTTATACTAATCTGATAGAGCGTATCCCCCGGTTTGATCACATAGGAATTCCCGGTTCCAGTCGCCGTCCCAACCGTACCGTTTCCTGCAGTATCAGAACTTTCCGCCGCTGTGCCTGTTTCAGCTGCCAGTTCCTGCCGCACACGCTGTTCTGCCTTTCTGTCATCAGATTCTTCTCTGTATATCTCACTCTCTGTTCTTGTTCCAGGTGTCGGAGCGATATTTTGCTCCATGGCCGATGTTGGCGTTGGTTTCACCATTTCCTCTGCTCGAGGTGTTACACTTACTTTCGGTTTTGTTGTTGCCTTTGGCGTTTCTGTGATCTTCGGTATCTGTGTCACTGTCGTTTTCACATTTTTAGTTTTCTCCTTTATAACAGCAGATGCAGTCTCTGTCACTTCCTGTGGCATTTTATTACCATTCGAATAATTCTGGTAAAACTGCACTCCGACTGTCAGCACAACCAAAGCAAGGCACGCTGTTGCCGCATAAGAAAACACCGATGTCCTGCCCCCGTCTTCTTTTGGATGGTCTGAGTGTTTCTTCTGAATAATCTGCCGGAATGCACGCACAGCATCATCATGCACTTCTTCCTCCTGTGGCACAGATAATTCCGGATTTTTTTCTATCATATAACTTTGCATCTGCAGATTTTTTTCATAATAAATATAAAATCCGCTCTGTTTTACCATAAAGCTGTTTTCATAATGAAAAAATGCTTCTTCGTTTTCCACCGGGTCCATCAGCATTAGCACTTTTTCTCCTCCGAAATGCTTGAGATGTATGCGAAGAATCATTTCCGTCACTTCCATCTGCTGCATCCTGCCCCCAAGAAACCATCCGACAATTTCTTCTCCTTCAAAATATTTTTCGGCATCCTCATGAATCTGCTGCCACATGGCATCTGTAAACTCAATGTGTTCCTGTGAAATTTCTCCGCCCGAAACAAGCACTGCACCTCTGATAAAAAGATAGCATGTCCCGGCATCCCATTTCGTCTCCCCCATAAAAACAGCCAGGTGGCGTTCTTTTTCCTCTTTATTCTCTCCGGAAGCCGCGGCACGCCCCAGAAATGTATATACATAATCTTCCATATAGACCCTGTAATTCTGATCTGTCGTTCCTATCTGCCGTACATTTCTGGGCAACTGAAAAATCCCTTCATTTCCTTTTGCATGCTGCTTTTCGTCCTTGTAGACAACCTCTATCATGTCATATCACCCCTTCAGGCATCAGAATAGCACAGGAAAGTTGCGGATTTTAGCAGAATCTAAGAGCGCAGCGAAAGAATTTAGCGACATATTTTGCAGTGTGCATATTTCTTTCCCAGGAGGATAAAATAGAAAATAAAAAATGTGGAGATAAAGCTATGACTTTTTATATAGATACGCGCTATGCAAATTGTTCCCTTGAAATTTGCAGGCTTTTAAAAGCATGTATTCTCGAACAGACGCGCGAGTGGTCTGAAATTATATTTTTGTGCATCGGTACAGACCGTGTCACCGGCGACTGCCTCGGTCCCTATATTGGTGCGCAGCTCAGCAGTCATGCATTCCCGATGGTTCATGTATACGGTACGCTTTCAGCCCCTGTTCATGCGCTCAATCTTACCGATACCATGCAGGAAATACAAAAGCGTCATCCCGGCAGTCTGATCATCGCCATTGATTCTTCACTTGGACAAAAAAAGCACCTCGGGTATGTGACCATTTCAAATGGCGCACTCTACCCGGGTGCTGCTGTTCATAAAAAACTGCCGCCTGTCGGACATATTCACATTACAGGAATTGTCAATGTGTCCGGTGTTCTGGAACACCTGACGCTCCAGACAACACGTCTGTCCACCGTGATCTCCATTGCCGATCAGATCACTGATGGTATTTTGTATATGATACCGCTGATCTCAAAATGCGGATTTATACAAATTCTTTGACCTGTTTGTAGATACCCTCTGCATCCAGACCATATTTCTCAAGAAGAGCTACTGCCGGACCGGATTCTCCGAATACATCATTGACACCGATACGTTTTACCGGTACAGGTGCTTTCTCGGAAAGGCATTCGCATACAGCTCCACCAAGACCGCCAATTACAGAATGTTCTTCGACAGTTACAACTTTGCCGGTTTCTTTGGCTGCTGCAACGATCAGATCTTCATCCAGTGGTTTGATGGTATGGATGTTGATCACTTTTGCATCAATTCCGTCTGCAGCAAGTTTTTCTGCTGCTTCAAGGGATGCCGCAACACAAAGGCCGTTAGCAACGATTGTTACATCTTTTCCCTCACGAAGAACGATTCCTTTGCCCATTTCGAATTTGTAATCTGGTCTGTCATTGATTACCGGAACAGCCAGACGTCCAAATCTCATATATACAGGTCCTACATATTCATATGCAGCTTTGACCATAGCTTTTGCTTCGATGTCATCAGCAGGGCTCATAACAACCATACCCGGGATTGCTCTCATAAGGGCAAAATCCTCACAGCACTGATGAGTCGCACCGTCTTCACCAACGGAAATACCGCCATGAGTTGCGCCAACCTTTACATTCAGATGCGGATATGCAACAGAGTTGCGAAGCTGTTCGTAAGCACGTCCTGCTGCGAACATTGCAAATGTGCTGACAAAAGGTACCTTTCCGGTCGTCGCAAGACCTGCACCGATACCTACCATATTACACTCTGCGATACCACAGTCGATATGACGATCCGGAAATTCTTTCTTAAACATTCCTGTCTGAGTAGCTGCAGCAAGGTCAGCATCCAGAACAACAAGATCATCGTGTTCTTTACCAAGTTCTACCAGAGCGCTTCCGTAGCTGGCTCTTGTAGCGATTTTCTTTACTTCTGACATAATGCTTCACCTACTTTCTCCAGATCTTCCATTGCCTGTGCATATTGCTCGTCGTTCGGGGCTTTTCCATGCCATCCGACCTGGTTTTCCATAAAGGAAACGCCTTTGCCTTTTACGGTCTTCATGACAATGGCTGTCGGCATTCCTTTTACTGTTTTTGCTTCATCGAATGCAGCCTTAAGCTGATCCATATCATTTCCGTCTGCAACATTGATCACATGGAAATTAAAAGCTTCAAATTTCTTGTCGATCGGATACGGTGAGCATACTTCATCCACCTGACCATCGATCTGAAGTCCATTGTTGTCTACGATCACAACAAGGTTATCCAGTTTGCGGAATCCTGCAAACATAGCTGCTTCCCATACCTGGCCCTCCTGGATCTCACCATCACCAAGCAGAGTATACACTCTGTAAGATTCGTTGCTGAGTTTTGCGGAAAGTGCCATACCTACTGCAGCAGAGATTCCCTGTCCCAGAGAACCACTGGACATATCAACGCCCGGAATATGTTTCATATCCGGATGGCCCTGCAGATAAGATCCGAGATGGCGAAGTGTCTTGAGGTCTTCTTTCGGGAAATATCCTCTCTCAGCAAGTGCAGAGTAAAGTCCCGGTGCAGTGTGTCCCTTAGAAAGAACGAAACGGTCTCTGTCTGCTTTCTTCGGATCTTTCGGATCGATGTTCATTTCTTCAAAATACAGGTATGTAAATAAATCTGCTGCTGACAGGGAACCGCCCGGATGGCCGGCTTTTGCAGCATGAACAGCGGTAACGATGTCTTTGCGGACTTCGTTCGCAATTTTCTGAAGTTCTAATTTCTCCATGATGTTCAATTTCTCCTTTTAATAGTTTGCAACAAACTTATGCTACAATTAATTTCTGCATTCGTCAAGTGATATGTACCTGAAAAACTTCTTAATTTATGCTTTGATTATTTGTCACCGAATACTGCTTTGTAATCTTTCTGGAATTTTTCGATTCCGGCATCTGTCAGAGGATGTTTTGTCATCTGCTCGATTACTTTGTAAGGAACTGTTGCAATATCAGCACCGGCAAGAGCACACTCTGTTACATGGATTGGGTGACGAACACTTGCACAGATAATCTCTGTGGTAATTCCTGCTACTTCGAACATTTCAACGATCTGGCGAATAAGCGGAACACCGTCTGTAGAAATATCATCCAGTCTTCCAAGGAATGGAGATACATATGTAGCACCGGCTCTTGCAGCAAGCAATGCCTGGTTTGCTGTGAAGATCAGAGTAACGTTTGTTTTGATTCCTTCTTTTGAAAGAACCTTAACAGCTTTCAGACCTTCTACTGTCATAGGGATCTTAACAACCATGTTCGGATGGATCTTAGCAATCTCACGGCCTTCTGCGATCATTCCTTCAGCGTCTGTAGTAGTAGCTTTTACTTCACCGCTGATCGGTCCGTCTACGATTTCTGTGATTTCTTTGATTACTTCATTGAAGTCTCTGCCTTCTTTTGCGATCAGGGACGGGTTTGTAGTAACGCCACAGATAACTCCCATATCATTTGCTTTACGGATATCATCTACATTTGCTGTGTCAATAAAAAATTTCATTGTAAAATACCTCCTGTTTTCTGCGTTTTTGCTTGATATTTTTATTATAACAGACTAAAAATTCAGGTCAAGAAGGGAATAAATTATTAATTATTTTTTTATTAATAATATGTTGTTTTATTAATTATTTATCTTGTTTTTTCTACTTTATTGAACATCAAAAGCCTGAAAGTACGGTTTTCCACGTTCTCTTCCAGGCTTTCGTTTGAAATTATTAATAATAATTTGGATATACAAATTTATTTTCTTTTTTTCGTGTTTGCATATGCAGTTGTTTTTCTGGCGATCAGCTTCGGCGTATACTCAATATTATAGATACTTGTCGGCTGTAATCCCGTATAAAACTGGTCATTTATCGCAATCTTACGAATGATGATATCACAGGCATCCCGCCCTTTCAGCGCAACGAAATGATCGATCGTTGTAAGTGACAGCCTCCGAATACCAGAATAAAAAATATCATCGCAACCGATCACCGACACGTCCTTCGGTACGCGGATACGCGATTCTTCCAGCGCATCGATCGCGCCCAGCGCCATCATATCATTCTGACCTGCGATCGCAGTGAATTCCCTGCCTTCCCTGATCAGCTCCATCGTAAGCTGATACCCCATCGAATACTCGGAATCCATCCTCGGTAATCTATGATCGACTGACTCATCTGCTGCTTTTATAAGAACATGCCCGCCAAGCCCTTCCTTTTCGTATTCTTTAACAAAGCCGTCAATTCTTCTGGAACGCTGCCACTGCCGGCGCGTGAGCGGCGGTGTAATAAAGGCCACCTCCCTGTGACCAAGTTCAAGGAGATGACGTGCCATCAGGCGTCCTACCATTGTATTATCCTGATTGATCGCATCTACCGTCGTTGTCTTTTCTTTATTGCTGATAATAACAAGTGGTATTCTGTGTGCCAGTTCTTCAACTTTTTTCTGAAAATCCGGATGGGGATTACATGCATAAATGATTCCCTGTGGATCGATCGTACTGATCATCCGGAGATATTTTTCTTCCTGCCCTGCATCCCTCTGAGTATTGCAGATAAAAACACCGTAGCCTTTTTCATTTGCTACGGATTCGATACCCTGTAAAAGAAGAACGTAATATGGGCTGGTCAGTGTCGGACAGATCACAACGATCAGTTTTTCTTTTTTGGTACTGTTTTTATTTTTGCGGTGAGGCAGCTCATATCCGAGCTCCCGCGCGGCGCATTCCACTCTTTCTACAGTTTCCGCAGAAAAAGAAACATCATTTCTCCGGTTCAGTATCATAGATACTGTCGCCTGAGAAACTCCTGCTTTCTGTGCGACCTGCGAAGAGGTTGGTTTTCTTTTTGCCACTCTCACATCCTCCTTCTGTCATTGCAGTCTATATCAGAGATCCACTCTGCCTTCCAGTGCACGCAGAAGTGTTACCTCATCAATATATTCCAGATCGCCACCAACCGGTACACCACTTGCGATCCTGCTTACCCGGATTCCGGTTGGCTTAATCAGCTTGCTGATATACATCGCGGTTGTCTCGCCCTCCAGACTAGAGTTCGTAGCAATGATCACCTCTTTGATATCTTCACTCTGAAGACGCTGCATCAGCTCTTTGAGTCGGATATCATCCGGTCCGATTCCAAGCATCGGAGAAATCGCACCGTGAAGCACATGATAGACGCCCTCATATTTTCCCGTTTTTTCGTATGCCGCAAGATCCCTCGTATTTTCCACGACCATGATCGTACCTGCATCCCTTTTGGGGTTGCTGCAGATCGGGCAAAGCTCCTGATCTGTCAGCGTACAGCATTTTTTGCAGTAGCGGATCTTTTCTCTCGCGCCGGTGATCGAAGAAGTAAGCTGTTCCACCTGATCTTTCGGCATGTTCATAATATGAAATGCCAGACGCTGTGCCGACTTCGGTCCGATCCCCGGAAGATGCGAAAGCTGCTCGATCAGCTTATTGATGTGCGTACTGTAGTATTCCATCAGAAAGGAAGGCCTCCGCCCAAGCCGCCAAGTCCGCCTGTGAGTTTGGACATTACTGCTGTTGTTTCTTCTTCTACTTTGCGAAGTGCTTCATTGGTTGCCGCAACGATCAGATCTTCCAGCATTTCGATATCATCCGGATCGACAACTTCTTCGGCAAGTTTCACGCCGGTCACTTCACGTTTACCGGATACAGTAACTTCTACAGCACCGCCGCCTGCCGTTGCAGTGAATGATTTTTCTTCAAGTGCTTTCTGGTTTTCTTCCATCTGACGCTGCATCTTCTGCGCCTGTTTCATTAAATTATTCATGTTTCCCGGCATTCCCATGCCCGGAAATCCTCCACGTTTTGCCATGGTGATATCCTCCTGATAAAAAATTAATCTTCTTCTATTACAACATCCATGTGAATATTGTCACGTATTGCCTGATCCACCGTAATCTGCGAAAGGTTCGTCTGCTGATGATCTTCCGCAACCAGCATATGAAGCTCGATACTTTTGCCAAGCTTCTGCTCAATGATGGACTGCAGTTCTTTTTTGGCTTCGGAGTCATCCGGATAAAGCCTTCCAAGCGGAGTCTGAAACTCCACATAGAGAATCGGCTCGCCAGTCTCTCCGTTGTATTTTGGCACGGACTGCAAAAGTGCCTGTTTGAAAGCAGCTGTCGTCTGTCCGACGATCATCTTCCAGCCTGCCACGATCTTTTGCAGATCTTCCGGTGCTGCTTTCTGTGGTGGCCGCTCTGCCGGTTTTGGCTGTTCAGCACTGCCTTCTCCCACACCTGTACTCTGCACGATCACCTGCTGCACCGGGCGCTCGTCAATCTTCTGTTCGAGTACACGGATACGGTCCAGCACAGAATCCAGATTCGTCTCCATTGCCGGGCGGCACAGTTTGATCAACGCAATCTCAACAAGCACGCGCTTCTGTGTTGCGAAGCGGATCTGATTGGAAAGATCTGAAAAAATGCGGATATAACGCATCAGCGTATCGCTGTCGGTCATCTCGCTTTCTTCTTTCAGAAGTTTCAGATTTTCGGAGGAGACATCAATTGCCTCCTCCGGATTGTCAGAAGTCTTTACAAGAAGCAGATTTCGCATATACCATGTGAAATCGCCCACAAACTGGCTGAGTTCCCTGCCCCCGACAATCAGATCTTCAAGGATCCTGATCGCAGAAGTCACATCACCTGCCAGAACTTTACGCAGTAATTTACTGAACACTTCGGTATCCACGGCTCCCAGAACATCAAGGACCTTGTCATAAGTCAGTGTCTGTCCCAGATAAAAAGCAATACACTGATCCAGAAGGCTGAGTGCATCTCGCATGGAACCGTCACCGGCTTTTGCAACATAACGAATTGCCTTTTCCTCAGCTTCCACGCCCTCCACCTTAAGAAGTTCGCTCAGGCGTGCCGCGATCGTGTCAATCGAGATTCTGTGAAAATCATATCGCTGGCAGCGGGACAAAATCGTGATCGGAATCTTGTGTGCCTCTGTCGTTGCCAAAATAAAGATGACATAAGACGGCGGCTCTTCCAACGTTTTCAGAAGAGCATTGAATGCCCCTGTAGAAAGCATATGCACCTCGTCAATGATATACACTTTGTATTTACCTTCTGTCGGACGGTAAGTTACTTCCTCACGGATCTCACGGATATTATCCACCCCGTTGTTGGAAGCGGCATCAATCTCGATCACATTCATCGATGTGCCTGCCTGAATGGCTTTGCACATCTCGCATTCGTTGCACGGACTTCCGTTAACCGGATGTTCACAGTTCACAGCCTTCGCCAGGATCTTTGCCACTGTGGTCTTACCGGTACCACGCGTACCGCAGAAAAGATACGCGTGTCCGATACGATTAGCATTGATCTGGTTCGTCAGCGTCGTTACAATATGGTCCTGCCCTTTGACATCTGCAAAATTATCGGGCCTGAATTTTCGGTACAGGGCAGTATAGCTCATGAATACACTCCTCTCCTGTCACTGCAGGAATTTATTTTTTATAAATTGATCTTAAGTGTCTCAGTCACCGAAGCTGATTCCGATCTGTTTGGCAGCTTTGACAATCTGGTCTTTCGGTGAAACCATCTTAAGTTTGCCTGCGCAGTCTGCAAGTGGAACTCTCTTAATCTTGCCGTTGATGACACCGATCATAATTCCATATTCTCCGTCAAGGATTGCTTCTGCTGCACCGGCACCGATTCTGGTAGAAAGTACGCGGTCATACGGACACGGTTCTCCGCCTCGCTGAATATGTCCAGGGACTGTTACGCGGACTTCACTTCCCATGGTCTGATTGATCTGATCTGCAATCTCATAGGAAACAGACGGATATTTCTTTGCCCTTGCTTCGAGTTTTTCTTTGTATTTTTTCTTCGGAAGTTCTGCGTCCTCTTTGGAGATTGCGCCTTCTGCAACAGCGAGGATCGTAAAGCGCTTACCTGCTTTGTTACGTTTCTCGATGGCTTCGCAGACTTTCTTGATGTCGTAAGGAATCTCAGGAATCAGGATAATGTCCGCACCGCCTGCAATGCCTGCATGAAGTGTCAGGCTTCCAACCTTATGTCCCATGATCTCAACGATAAATACGCGGCCGTGTGAGGTAGCTGTCGTGTGGATGCAGTCGATTGCATTTGTAGCAATATTCACTGCGCTCTGGAAACCAAAAGTCATATCAGTTCCGAAGATATCATTGTCGATGGTCTTCGGAAGATGGATGATGTTCAGCCCTTCTTCACGGAGAAGGTTTGCAGTCTTCTGTGTACCATTGCCACCAAGGATCACGAGGCAGTCCAGGCACAGTTTGTAATACGTCTGCTTCATGGCTTCCACCTTATCGAGACCTTTTTCGTCCGGTACACGCATCAGTTTAAACGGCTGACGGGATGTACCGAGGATCGTGCCTCCACGGGTCAGGATACCGGAAAAATCCCTCGCACTCAGCATCCGGTATTTGCCATAGATCAGTCCTTTATATCCATCATCAAAACCATAAACCTCAAGGTCATCTACTGCGTTTGACAGTGCCTTTACCACACCTCTCATAGTAGCATTCAGCGCCTGGCAGTCACCACCGCTTGTTAATAAACCAATTCTTTTGATCATAGTACATTTCCTCCTTACTGTGCACATCTGCACAAAGTGGTATGCCGTTACCTCGCGGGATATTACCTGTGAACAGTAACCATATTTGTCTACTATTATATAATACTTTACCCCCACTTGACAAGTATTCAAAAATCGTCTATACTTAAAGTCCGCGCAGCCGGGGAGATAGCGGTGCCCTGTACCTGCAATCCGCTACAGCAGGGGTGATGCCAATCTGAGGTTTGTCTCCTGTGGAGCTGCCCTTTATAAGTGGCGTTGACGTTTGGGTCTCACGCAACAGGAATCTGTGAACCGTGTCAGGGCAGGAATGCAGCAGCACTAAGCAGAAGCTCTTGTGTGCCGTGAGGGTGCCTGGGCCGAGTTAACTGTAAAGGTAACGTCCATGGGAACATTTCGAGGTGCGGCGCGCGGAAAAAGAGATTATTTCATACTCTGTGGATATCATTTCCACGGAGTATTTTTTTATCCACAAAAAACACCCTCCCGGCCGGTTCTTCCCGGTAAGGAGGGTATTATTCATATTGGCGGCTCAGCGGCCTGCCAGCCTTTATTTGCAGATTTCAGCAACGACCTGATTGATCAGTTTGCCGTCTGCTTTGCCTTTCAGATCTCCCATAACTGCTTTCATAATCTGGCCTTTGTTCTTTGTTGCAAGAACTTCGGCAAATTTTCCCTCAAGATAAGTACGGATCTCATCTGCGCTCATCTGCTGCGGTGCATATTTCGCAATTACATCATATCTTGCCTGATATTCTGCACGAAGGTCATCACGGCTTTCCGGGCAGGTATCCAGCTGTTCTTTTACGGTCTTCATTTCTTTCAAAATCACACGATCAACAAGTGCTTCAGGCACATCCTCCCGGCAACCTTCATCGATGGCAGCTTTTTTGACGGCGGATACAAGAGAAGAAACTGCATCCTTTGTCGTTTTATCTTTTGCTTTCATGGCTGCGACCATGTCTTTTCTTAATGCTTCCAGTGTCATTTCAAAATTCCTCCTCGTTCATTAAACTGTTATCATCATATCACTTTTCCGGCAAAAAACAAGTGTTCAGACGTTTATCTGTCCCCGTCCACAGCTTCCTGTGCCTGCTGTTTTGCCAGCATTTTCAGGCGTTTTTTCTTTTCACGAAGCTCTTTAAAAAAATCCGAGAGCATGGTAGAACATTCTTCTTCCAAAACGCCCCGCGTGATTTTGACTTTATGGTTAAAGCCTTCCACCTCCAGAAGGTTCAACACCGATCCTGCACATCCCGCCTTCGGATTCATACTGCCGATCACAACTTCATCAATTCTTGACTGCACCAATGCACCGGCGCACATCTGACACGGCTCAAGTGTCACATACATGGTACACCCTTCCAGACGCCAGTCACCAAGTTTTTTGCTTGCTTTTCGTATTGCATTCAGTTCCGCATGGGACAGCGTATTTTTGTCTGTGTTTCTCCGATTATAGCCTCTTGCTATGATCTTACCATCCGAAACGATCACGCATCCGATCGGCACTTCTTCCAGTACGCGTGCCTTTTGGGCCTGCCGGATAGCTTCTTTCATATATTTTTCCTGTTCTGTCAAAGGGATTTCCTCCAAATCGCAATTCTTTCGAACTATCGTCCTGTTTTATCCAGTATAGTAAATGCCGGTTGCAAAATCAATGAATAAAAATTAGAATAGACCTATAAATTTCAGATAGACAGGAAGTATGAACATGCCTAAAATACATGGTTTAAACAAAACAACTTTACTTGATTATCCCGGACGAATCGCCGCAACGATCTTTCTGGGACACTGCAATTTCCGCTGCCCGTTCTGCCAGAACAGCGCTCTCGTATTAAATCCGGCAGCAGAACCTGAGATTCCGGAAGAACAAGTTCTTTCTTTCTTAAAAAGGCGTCAGGGAATCCTTGAAGGTGTCTGTATCTCCGGCGGCGAACCAACGCTTTCTCCTGACCTTGAAGACTTTATACAGAAAATCCACGATCTCGGTTATTCTGTCAAGCTTGACACAAATGGCACGCATCCGGAAATTTTGAAAAATCTTGCTGATAAAGGTCTGATCCAGAAAGCTGCTGTGGACATCAAAGCCTGTCCGGAAAATTATCCTTCTCTGTCCGGCCTGCTGCATCCTCCACTGGATGCTGTACGTGAGACAGTTGATTTTCTGCTTCACGGAAATCTTGATTATGAATTCCGGACAACCGTTGTCAAAGAGCTTCACAATGAAGAAGATTTCGTCCGCATCGGTCAGTGGTTAAAAGGAGCCAGGGGCTACTATCTCCAGGCATACAAGGACTCCGAAGAAGTCCTGCAGCCCGGTTTCAGCAGTTATTCTCTGGAAGAACTGGAACATTTTCGTAAAATTCTTTTAACAACCATTCCCGTTGTTGGGATTCGTGGAATCGATTAGGCGGTACCAGTAGCCGCCTTTGCCGCCCGGCACCTGAATCTCGCTGCTTTCTTTGAAATATGGGAAGCCAAACATATTCGCCATGAACCTCTCCTGCTGATCATATCTTCCCGGTACGCCGAGTACCGGCTGACCACAGTGGTTATGACACAGTAGAAGATGTCCGAAATGATAATAGCCATACTGGACGAAACGATTATTTCGCAGAAGGCAGGTTCGCCGTCCCATACTGCAAAGATCCTGTGGAGATATTTTATGGCAGTCATGCAATTCCCCATCCTGAAACACTTCACACGGAGTTCCGCATCTACGAGAGTTCTGAGACTTTTGCTCCTGTGGTTTTCGATCCGGTGATTTCTTCTCCTGCACATTCATCACATTCTGATCCGGCGATACTGTTTCAGAATTTTGAACTAATGTACTGTCCGGCTCTGTCACTGACTGTGTGTGGAGTTCCTGACTCTCCGGTGTCTTCACTTCTGTCTGTGCAGCTTCTGCTTTCTGCTTCTCTGTGTCTGCTGTTTCTGCAGCTGACTTATCTTTCTTCGGCTGTTCTTTATCTTCTTTGCTTTCTGTTCTGCTATTTTTTTCATCTTTGCCGGATTTCACCGTTTCATCAGTTTCTGCCTTTTCATCTGACGCTGCACTTTCCGACATATTCTCCTCTATTCTCGGAACAACCCTGAATTTTTCTGGTCGGATTGGCATATCATCCCACTCTGTTCCGAAAAATCCACCCTGGTCAGTCGTAATGATCATTCCTCCCATTTCCTCCAGGGAATGTTCACTGTCCCCCATATGTCCAACAGAGCTCTCCAGTATGCAATTAATCTCTTCTTTTGCTGTCTCACACACACCAAGAAGGATTCCGTCTATACCTTCATCTTTCCGGACAAATCCATAAACACTGCATTCTGAGCCCGAAACCAGTCCCGGACACAGAAGATGCAGTTCTATCCTGCATACATTCCTCCATGCTTCAATCCGCACGAATCCACAGTTTACCCCTTTTTTGTCTTTTCGGTATTCATACACATATGCTACAAAACGCCGATACGCTGCCAAACAGCTCCCTCCTGCTTTTTATTTCACAAGAATCTTATTCTCTTTCCAGAGAATATATGCCGCTCTGATCCAGTTTTTCAGGGATTTCTGCATTTTCATATCCAGCATTTCTCTACTGTCCGCAAAGCCGATACATCCTGGATACTGCGGATAAAATCCAATAAATTTTCCATCAGCCCCATTCTTTATCTCATAATCTTCTTCAAACAAAGTCTCGCAAAATGCGTCTTCTTCAAGTATTCCTTCATCGTATAGCCGACACAGCCCGTCCATACTCTTCGGGTACAAGTTCTTTTCCATATTTTCCAGACCGGTACAGCTCACTTTTTCACGTTTATCCACAATCTCCCCACTTCGTTCCCATTCTCTGTAGATATCCAGAAAATCCGCTCCATCTATACCGTATATTGTTTTCATAAACTCCACATACTGTAATACAGGCTCTTTCAAGTCCGTATTGTTCTGTGCTATGACGCAAAGCTGTGCAATTGCTTTTCCCCAGTCCTTATTCATTTTTTCTCCTCCACACGTCCATACAAAAAAACTTTCACCGTTAGCTTTTCCTTTGTGCTATAGCGGCAAATGTTTCCTTATTACGAAACATTATAACGAAATTCCTCGATATCATCAATACATAGATGTTTCTTTATTACGAAATATCAGGATATGGGGATAATTATGATACAGAAAATCAGAATGGACATGAGCATTGGCAGCAACATCCAGAAGATGCGCTACCAGAATAAACTCACACAGGAGCAGGTAATTGCCCGCATGAATCTGATGGGTCTCCCAATCTCCAAAAGCAGCTATGCCAAGATTGAAACCAACCGCATGAATATCAAGGTAAGCGAGTTGATGGCACTGGCAGATATCTTTCACTGCGAAGTGGGGGACTTTTTCAAAGATCTGATTAAATTAAAATAATTTTTTCATTCTTTTTTGCTTCTTATAATTTCCTCCCTTTCTTTAGTCCATTATGGACTTCTGTCATCAAATTTCTACGTTATTGGAACATTGCGGAGTAATTTCCTATTACATAAAAAACAGACACTACCTGTTGCACACAGATAATGTCTGTTATATCAAAACTGATCTAAATTCTTACGGTCGCCGTATAGACTTCCGCCGATGTTTCTTTGCTTCGTAGAGAAACTGATCTGCTGTCGCGATCACCTGCTGAATATCCGTCTGCGGCCCGGAGCAAAACTCAGCGATTCCGAGAGAGATCTCCACCAGAAAAGGTTTATCTGATTTTTCATTAAAATATGTGCAGGCATCTTTCACACGTTTACGGAATATTTCCTGATACCCTTCTTCGGTACATTTCAGAAGAATCAGAAATTCATCTCCGCCCACACGCGCCAGAACGTCATCGCTTCGAATGCATCCTCTCAGAATCTCCGCCACACTTCGAAGTGCAAAGTTTCCTGCCGGATGTCCCCAGTTATCATTGATCTCTTTCAGATGGTCAAGATCTCCGCAGATCATATAAGCACGCTGTTCCTGCTCTTCATGACAGAATTTTTTTGCTTCTTCTGTAAATCCTCTGAGATTCAAAAGGCCGGTCAGCTCATCATTCGCAGACATGATACCCAGAATCCGATTACGTTCCCGGATCACCTCAAGGTCTTTCGTCATCTCACGGCGTCTCGCCGCTTCTGCCTTACTTATTTCAAGATAGCGGAGAGAGAGCCCGATCTGCAGACTGATCACATAGAAGAACGGAAATTCTTCCTGCTGAATATCACATGCCAGTAAGCCGTACTGTCTTTCGCCGGAAAACAGCAAAAAAATCATAAACTGATGTCTCTCTCCATCCTCCATAAGCTGACAGATTCCACCTTCTTTTGAAACCGGCGGACGGTCATAAAGATGAAATGCATCCACTTCTTCTTTTTTGTAATATGCTGCAAGACGCAGATTCTCTGGACATTTCCACTCCTCATCTTTGCGATAGACAACAGGCTCGTCCAACAGGAAAAGATAAGTACATTTAGTCCGAAGTTCCCGCATATTTTCCATCGCTTCCAAAAGAAAAGCATGTTCATCATCCATGCAGTCATTTAAAGTTCGTGCAAGAGACGGAATAAACCAGGACTTTCTCTGAAAATTGATCAGTTCCAGTTTCATATTTGTAATGGCACGGTTTAATTTATGTATCTGATCGACAAGATTCAGTGGTGTATTCTGTGTTTTGCCGTTTTTTTCCTGACATCCACAGGACTCCCTGACACACAGAGAAACCGGGACACGTCTTGACAATGCATCCTTTCCGTCAAGCTTATAAATCAGATCGTAGACCGCCATTCTGCCCATCAGAACACCATCCTGCACAACGGTTGTAAGTGCAGGGTCCATGCCCGATGCCCGCTCGCAGTCATCAAATCCGGTGATCAGGATATCTTTTCCTACTTTCAGTCCACGCTTTTCACATACACGGTAACCGGCAAATGCCATTTCATCGTTGGCAAATACAATTGCCTCGGCATTCGGATTATCATCAAGAAGCTGATCTACCTGACGGTCAACAAACTCGGAATAATCACCCTGTGCAATCATCTTGTCACTGACCGGAAGATGATATTTTTCCATCATTTCAAAATAGGTGGCTTTTCGCTCTTTTGCATCGGTATTCTGCGCCGGTCCGGATACAAAAAGAATATTGCTGCAATGATGTTCCTCAATCAGGTGCGCCATAACCAGCCGGATTCCCTGTTTGTTGTCACAGATCAGCGAATGGCAGTTTGGCTCATGCACGATTTCTGTGAGAAATACTGTCGGAATAGAATTAAATTTCAGTGCAAACTGCTCGGCGCTTTCGTTTTTCAGCTGAAGCCCAAGTGTACCATAATTGATGATCAACCCGTCAAGTCCACCGATCAGACTGTAATCGTGAATCGTATTAAATTGATAGTCAAAGGAATTTTTATGAGTTCCACCAAGCATATCCTCGAAAAAATCTTTTGTCTGCGTTCCGAGAAAGAAACAGACATTGACATCCAGTTCTTCTGCTGCCTCTGCAATTCCAAGGATGTGTTCCTTCGGAAAGTATGTATGTACACCACCAATCAGAATTCCAATATTATATCGCTTATGTTCTTTCATGTCAGACACCCCTCTGAATGAATATACGCACACATTTTTGTATATTATACCAGTAAATCATCAATCTTACCAGTAGATATTTAGTACTTTTTAGCAATATAATACGGAACCGGAATCATCCGGTCTCCCCGCCTTTTTCAAATGCAAATAATGTCACACTTACTGCATCGTTCTGCGCCAGTGTCTTGCTGACTACCTTCCCCGGCATGCACTCTGCTTCTCCTGTAATTTGAATTTTGATTGGAAAATGAAATGTTTTTGTAATAATTTGGAATTTCCATGGGGCATTCTGCTGTGAAATATGTGTTTAAGGCACGAAATGTTACATGTTTGTTACAAAATCAAAATGAAAGTGTTGATTATTTGCGAAAATGTGTTATACTTAGCGTACAAAATATTTAAGAGGTGTTATTTTATGAAAAGCAAAAAAGTTCTTTCACTGCTTCTTGCATGTGCAGTGACCATATCTATGGGAACAACCGTATTTGCTTCCACAGAAGATCAGATTGCAGCAGCACAGGAACAGAAGCAGGAGGCGCAGGCGGGACTTGCCGAGGCACAGGCGAACATCAGTGACCTGGAAAGCAAGAAACAGGAGCTTGAATCTTACCTGTCAGAACTAAATACTCAATATACAGAACTTACAGACAGTATTTCACAGCTCAGCGTGGAAGCCGCTGAAAAAGAAGAAGAGCTGAAAAATGTGCAGGCAGAGCTTGAAAAAGCAAAGCAGGATGCACAGGATCAGTATGAAGCCATGAAGATCCGTATTAAATATATGTACGAAAATGGTGGAAGCACAATGCTTGAGCTTCTTCTTTCTTCAAATAATCTTTCTGATTTTTTAAACGAAGCAAACAACATCGCATCTATTTCTACATATGACAGAAATATGCTTAAGAAATATGAAGAAACACAGGAAGCAATTAAAACCCAGGAGGCACAGGTGGAAGAAGAATCTACTTCTATCAGCAATCTTCTGACAGAAAAAAGCTCCAAACAGCAGGAAGTTCAGAATCTGGTATCTACTACCAGCGATAATATCAGTTCCTATGTAAACCAGATCAGTGCAAGTCAGGATGAGGCAAGCGCACTGATGGCACAGGTAAACAGCGCTGACAGCAGCATTTCACAGCTGATGGAACAGGCAGAGCAGGAACGTGCAGCAGAGGAAGCTGCGGCAGAAGCGGCTCAGGCAGCGGCAGCAGCTCAGACAGAAGATACTGATGCAGCTGATGAAGGCGACAGTTCTGAGGAAGCGACAACAGATGCAGAAGAAATTTCTACAGACGATAGCAGCTCTGAATCTTCTGATGCGACGGAGGATACATCCGGCGCAGAAGACAGCAGCACTTCAGACGATACATCTGCGGATACTTCATCTGCTGAGGACACATCTTCAGACAGTTCTGACAGCAGTTCTTCCGATTCCGGTTCTTCCAGCCAGGGAAAATACCTTGGAAACTTTATGCTGACAGGATATTGTAACTGCGCACAGTGCTGCGGAACAGCAGGAAATGCAACTGCAAGCGGTGCTATGCCAACAGCAGGACATACTGTAGCGATGGCTGGTGTACCTTTTGGAACACAGCTTCTGATCAATGGTACCGTTTATACCGTAGAAGACCTTGGAACTCCTTATGGACATGTTGACATTTACTGCGGCAGCCATAGTGAGGCACTGAGCTTCGGATTACAGTATGCGGATGTGTACCAGTTAAATTAAAGGGGATTTTTAATATATACAAAGAACAGCAGGCCATGAAGGTCTGCTGTTTTGCGTTACGTTATTTTAGAGATATGGTGTGCCCGGGATTTCCGGATAGGAACCCATGCCGATCAGAAGCTCCAGTCCAACCTGGCGTGCCTCAAGTACAGCTGCCTTAACTGCGCTGGCATCGCCGGAGATACCGAGGATCACTTCATTGGAATGACTGGTTCCGATACTTGGTGTCATATAGCAGGTAATATTTACTGCGGATGCCTTCATTGCGGTATCCGCCATCACAAGACCGATTGCAGCCGGGGAGCCTGCCATGAATCCGAATGCTTCGCCGGGTACTGCATGAAATGCTTTCTGTAATGCAGCGCCTGCACTTGCGGAGTAGGTAAATTCCAGATGCCCTGATTCGCTGATATAAAGTTCACCGGCATTTTTCTTTGTAAGTTCCAGTGCAAGTTCAATCGCATGGCGCACATCCGAAACATCATTACCACCAATTACGATATAGTTTCCGTGACCGCCCCAGCCTTTGGTATCACGCGGGAATTCAATGGAAAGCACATCTGTGTTGGTTGCTTTGACCGCATCATCGATCGCTGTGATCTGTCCTGCGGCTCCCGTCCTTGAACTGAACAGTCCGAGCGCATGATATTTGGTACCCACATTCATTTCTTTTAATAATGTATTATCAATTCCGGAAATCACCAGTCCGATCGTATCAAGAACGGTGGTTCCCACAAATTCTGTCCGTGTACAATGTGTACTGATACTTTTTACATCAATCATGAAAAAACTCCTTTCTGTTCTGATATTCATATTGAATCATCAGGAACAGATCTTTGTTCAAGAATGCCTCGGCATTCTTGTTGCGAGATGCGCGTCATGCAATGCATGACATACTTCTTCTGCGCATCTCTGCAATCCTGCCGGAGGCTATATCAGATGGGGGATTGACTCCCACCACTGATACTGATTTGTTGCTCGCCACCTACAGAGGTGGGAGTCATTTCACATCTGATATAAATATAACGTATTATGTACTCGTTTGCAAGAAAGAACACCGTTAAAACCTACGTTGAATATATTTTTAAATTTTTTTAAAAAAATCTCAAAAAAGTTGTTGACATTTGTATTTCACTATAATATAATATGTCTTGCGTCAAGCGACGAGGCAAAATCAAATAACGAAGTGTGGCTCAGTTTGGTAGAGCGCTGCGTTCGGGACGCAGAGGCCGCAGGTTCAAATCCTGTCACTTCGACTAAAGATGTGAGAATCCCTTATTTTGAGGGATTCTTTTTCGTTGTGTAAAAGCAAAAAGAACATACATTCGTGTTACCTGGTGTTACCTTTTAATATTGAGGAAAGGAGATTCTCTTATATCTGATATGTTTTTTGAAGCTCATATAAAAATAAGCGTACTGACAAACTAAAATGTGTCGGTACGCTTATTTTTCTGGAAATTTATTCTTTTTATCAGTCAGGCCGCAGATATAATTCATATCCACATCATAAAGCCTTGCCAGTATTATCATGGAATCCAAAGGAATACGTGTCTTACCATTTTCATAGTCGGAATAAGTACGCTGTCCGACATGAAGAAGTCTGGCAACATATTCTTGCGAATAATCATTATCTTCTCGTAGACCGCGAATCCTGGTTAAGTATTCTGGACTCTTCTCTTCCATGACAGTTTCCTCCGTGATTTTTTATTATTTTATCCTAGAGGAATAAACTCTATTGAATTTTAGAGTTATAAACTCTATAATATTCATGAAGGATATGGAAGGAAGTTGAAAATGAAAAAAACAAAGAAAGAATTATCAGATCTGGAACTTACGGCTATGCTGATACAGTATTTGGTGGAAATAGATGAATTCCCAGATGCCTGGAAAGATTTCGAAACACCAGAAGAACGACTCCGGTTGAAACAAGAATTCTGGGAACGAGTGCAAAAAGAATTGAAATAAATCTCTGCAAATTCTGATAGGAATATATCAGAATTTTTAATATAGGATATAAAAAAGTGTACCGATGTAAATATGCCGGTACGATTTTTTATAATCAAATTATTGACTCTTATCATGAACAATTATATCAGAAACTTCACAATCCAAAATGAAACATAAGTTATCCAAGGTTTTAGTTGTGATCGGGAGTCCCTTTTTCATTCGATATAATGTATTGGCAGAAATTCCTTCTTTATATATAAGATGGTATTCTGTAATGTTTTTACGGAAGAGCGTCTGATAAAAAGGTTTGTATGAAATCATGTTATCACCCACCGACAGAGTACCATACTTAATTTATTGACTATGCTTAATATATTAAGTATAATAAAGAAAAAATACGAGAAGGAGAAAGAAAAATATGGGAATTGCTGTAATAATATTTTTATTAATAATCATTGTAGGATGTTTAATCGGAAAAAATGAAATGATTAGTTGGATTATTGGTATCGGAGTTACGCTTTTTTTAATCAGTATGCTTGGAAGTTGTATGGGCTAAACTAACATCGAAAGCACAGTTAACAACCTATCCGGTAAATTATTTACACCTGCGATAATTGCATCAAGCGTAAACCATAGACGCATATTTTTTTTAAATAACAGCAAAAAATATTAAACTGTATGTAAAATGACGATTATATTTGCGATAGGTTTTATTGACATCTTGTAACAAATTGTATATGCAACTCAAAAAGAATTATCTGGCGAGCAGAATTATTGCAGGAGCTGTTGGCCAAGTGTTTTTTAGGACAATATCCAATATTAAAAGATTTCGTATGACTCCAAAAAAATTAGTGTGAAAGGAAGAACAGATGAAAAGAAAATTAATGTTAAAAAAAATAACATCCGTAAGCTGTGCAATAATTGGAGCAACAGTACTTCTAACAGGCTGTGGAAAAGCTAAAGGCGAATCACCAGAGGAAAAAGCAGCGTTAGCAGCTATTACAGATATGCGAGAAAATTTAAAAAGCAAGCAAAGCTTAAAACTATATTCTGTAGATGTAAAAGAGAATGATAAATATCATATAAAAATCGATTATGCTGCTGATAACAGTTTCGGAGCATCTGTAGACGATATACAATATTATAATATTGAAAAAGATTCTTTTGAACCAGAGAAAATCGAAAAATTTAGTGAATTATTTGAAAATGGTGGTCGTGCTGAACGACTTGAAGAAGATTACGATAAGTGTTCCGGAAAGGAAACTGCTGTAGATGTAGAGTGGCTTATGAGTAACTTCGAATAATTCTAAACAAGCATCAGTAAATATTGTAGCATATACAGAGCACCGATCAAAATCACGATAGCTTTTACTGCTCAAATTCTACAAAACAGACCTTAAACTCAAAGAGAAAGCCCGGATAGCAGAATTCTTCCATGAACTGCTGCCGGGCTTTTTTTGGTGCGTATACGTACGATTTAAGCTACAGTATGTGCCAAAAGTTCTTTCTTGTACTTGTAGAAGGTTTTTCGACTAATTCCAGCCTGTCGGATTGTCTCTTCATCATTCAATGAACCGCCAAAGCTTTTGTTATGTTTCTGGATAATTTCTTTGGCAATGATAGACTTCTTGGTGGTGAGCTTTGCACCACTCTTTTGCCCGATCTGTTTACCAGCGAGCCGTGCTGTCTCAATACCTTCGGCTGTTCGCTGGTGAAGATCAGATACTTCTTTCTCGGCCTGTTCGAATGCAAGTCTGATCTGCTCTTTAGCGAGTGCCAGAAGATACTTGTTGATTCCTTCCAGGATGAAGTCAACGTTGGTCCCGGTTGTTGGGATTCCACCTTGAAGAGCTTTTTTGTAAGTGTCAGTGTTGATATGCGGCTCTTTGAGGAAGATAAGATTGATTCCGCGTTTAAACAGCTCCTGGTACATAAGAAAGCCCTCTTCTGCATTACGGGACATTCGGGAAACAGAATCGAATATAATGGTATCTCCTGCTTTGATTTTGCGGAGAAGTTTATCCAGCTCTTTTCTGCCCTGGAATTTTGTTCCGGTGAAGATCTCCCGGATGATATGCGCTTTAGGATGTGCCGCCAAGATGTTTCGAACTTGTCTCTCGATATTCTGTTTTGGTGTACTGATTCTTGCATAACCGTATTCTGTACTCATGTTTTTTCTCCTCTCTTTTTCTGCTATGGTACTTCTGACGTTCGTTACTTTTGCTACTCTGTAAGATGGCAAGCGAACAACGAAAGCAATGAACTTTTACCACTTTTGTCCAGCAGGTTAGTTTTACTACTGTTTGAAATGAGTGTAGCAGACTGCCTCTTTGCTGCAATACCATTTTTGTTAAAATTTGAGTGAAGTTTATCACAAGATTTTCGACAGTCAAGATTGCACTCAAAAGCCCGGGGAATCGCATAAATACTGGGATTGTAAGGATAGTGAAATAAGATATAACAGAAATACTAATACAATATGGGGGTGCTTTTGACTGAAAAGAAGGCTTTATTTTCCGGTATTTCCTATAGCCGGTTGGTTTGTATACTGGTATAAAATTATTAAATTTTTATAAACTCAAAACATCTATTTTGGAAAAAGCAAAATGAAATAATGATTTATCTGAAATGTGCACAAAATTGAGTCAATTATTAAAATATGCTATAATCCACCTCAGTTAAATGAATCTGCGCAGATGAATTTATGATAAATAAAAGTCAAAAAGGCTGCTATTTGCAGCAGGTTCTTTCATGCACGTATGAGATAAAACGCATATGATGAAAGGATTGTAACTTGAAAATTGGTTTCACATGAAGAGGGCGATACTCGTGAAGAAAATACTTAATAACTATCATCTGCTGGCAGGAATTCATACAATTTCTATCAGAACTCCGGAACCATTAATTGTACCGGAGGCTTATCAAAAGGTTGTGACAAGCGTCAGTCATAACAACCAGAAAAATCCTATATATACATCAAAACTGAATCTTAACAAAATAACAACAGACATTTATTCGTATTCACGTTTTCAGGAGCAATTAGAAATGATATTGGATTCTGCCGGAATTACAGAATACAGAATTGTTCGGGCAGATGTACGGTTTGATATGTTTGAACCAGATGAATATGAACGTTTTGCAAAGATACATCGTTATCTGATAAGTTTACTTGCAACGCAGTACCAGGTAAAGAATGCCTATAAAACGATTGATCTATTCTCTCAGAAACAGTTGTCTGTAGCAATAAAGAATAAATACTTTGAATGCGAAAACTATGATAAGGCCGCGGAAAGTAATAAAAGTGATACAGCCGCAGGGAGGCTGGAAATCAGAAGCAAAAGTTTAAGGACCAATGACCTGCAAAAGATATTTATGGAAGAGTGGTTTAACAGGTGGAACAAATCGTTATCCTGCATAGATGAAATGAATGCAAGATATAATACAGAATTGGAAAAGATATACAAAGAAGGAAAAGAAAAATCACAGGCTGGATTTCGAAGTTTGACAGACTTTCTTATTCAGTATGAATCCTGCATCTTCAGCCGGGAGCAGATGGTCAATCTGATAAGCCTGGTGGATACATCCGTAAGGAATCCATCAAAAAGAGTAAGTAATTTTAAACAGAAATATGGCACAGATTTTTATACAGAGAAGGATATAAAATACGTTGTAAATGAAATTAAAAGGGCAACAGCCCAGTATTTTAGCAGCTAATAACAGCTGTGCTTCGTAGCGAAGCAAATGATAAAAAACAGGTCTGAAAGAGCAGTAGAAAAAAATACATGCAAGAAAAAAATTAACTGCTGCTCATGAAATCTGCCTAGCGAAGTTCCATGTCATAATATGTATGATATAGGATAAAAAGTATAGTAATAATATAGATCATGACAAAACGTGATACAAAGACTCACAAAGTTGTCCGGGGGACGAATGTAACAAAGAACAATTCACCACTTAATGAAAATGAGTGGAAATTTGCAATGGAAAATCATATAATTAATATATCAGATGTAAGAAATATGATAATTATGAAGAAACGAGAGGAGATTTTACAGAATCATCCATACAGTGTCTGGCAGGGAGAAAATAATGGCTTATGGTATACATATTTTCCAGATTCAACTAAATCCAGAGGAAAAGCTTTAAAGAAATTAACCAGCCGAGAAAAGCTGGAAGATGCGATTGTAGCATACTGGACCCAGCGTGAAAAGGATGATATTGAAAAGCAAAAGAAACAAAATGTATATACCTTTATGGACATTTATAATCTGTGGAGAAACGTAAAAGATCAAACAGTCAGTGAGAATACTGCTGCAAAATATGATTCCGACAGAAGACGTTTCTTTGATGGAAAAAATCTTTCAAAAATGGATATCCGGGAAATTGATTCCTATGCAGTAGATATTTTCATGCATCAGAATATTGAAGAATATACTTTGCAACGAGAAGCTATGCGAAAACTCTTCGGCTATGTTTCGAATACAATGGCTTATGCTGCTGAGAAAAAATATATAGATGTGAATCCTATTTATTCCATGAAATCAAAAAAATACAACAAACAATGCAGAACAAAACAAAAATTGTTGAGTGAATCAGTTATTATGCCGGAAGATATGAAAGAGCTGCAAGAACGTTTTCGCAAAGATCACGAGGAAAAACGAAATTATATTCCGACATATGCGGTAGAACTTGCAAGTCTGACAGGAATGAGAGTTGGGGAATTAGCTGCTCTTAGATGGGATAACATTAAGGAAGATTATATTCTGATTGCAGAATCGGAAAAAACAAATCCGAAGAAAACAGAATTCTATATTGATCAGACCAAGAATAAAAAGTCCAGGATATTTCCAATGACAGAACAAATTCGAACTCTCCTGAACAAGATAAAAAATGTCGAGATTGAATATGGCTATCTTTGTGAATGGGTATTTGCCGATGATAAAGGAAGAGTTCATGGTCCGCGGATATCTTCGTGCGCTAAAACAAAAAGTCGTCAACTTGGATTAAATATGAAGGGCAAAGGCATACATGGATATAGAAAAACTTTAAATTCCAATATGCGTTCAATGGGTGTTGCAGTTCCGACAGCAGCGGCAATGCTGGGACATTCAGAAGAAGTCAATAAACGGTATTATACATATGATATTGCGGATATACAGGATAAAGCAAAAATTATTTCAGCAGTAAATCAAAAAACAAAATGTGGTTGAACTCAGGTGTTACTTTATGTGTTACCTTGGTAATTACACACCTGAAAAACGCTTAAAATAAGGCATTTGAGGATTTGACTCGGGACGCAGAGGCCGCAGGTTCAAATCCTGTCACTTCGACTACTTGGCAGGGGCGCCGAAAACTTTAGAAATAAGGTTTTCGGTGTTTTTTTCGTTGGCATAAAAAACATCAAAATTCATCTGGTCACGAATTTAGTCACGAATAATACAACTTTCTATCAACATTGTAAGAAGAATATAACAACTTTTAAAAATTTCATGTTGTCTGGATATTTTTATATTTCACCATTTCCATTCCTGAATATCTTTTCCAGCCTTATCCTTATATATCAAATGCTAATATAAGGAGAAGTTAACCGGAAGTACACACCAATCAAAAGCCAGATACCTCGAATAAGAGTAAGTCATCTGAAGATCCACCAAAATCCTCAAATTGGTTGGCTCTGCATATAGTAAGCCTTCCAGTGGTCACTGGGTACATCGAAATCAGATGATTCTGGTTTGACTAACTCAAACCAAAGTCAACATACCGACACTGTTCTAACACAAGCACCTCCGGTCAGTATCAACATGCCAATCACATTTATAATTTTCCACATATTGCATCTAATCGCATCCTCGTGGAGCTTTTTTACGTTATTGGAACATTACGGAGTAATATTCTATAACGTAAAAAAATACCCAGATGAGGAAATCTCTTACTTCAAGCATAAGTGATTTTCTCCATCCGGGCATACCTTCTCTTTATTTTATTGTTTTTGTATTGTCTTTATTTAATCCCAACCCATACATGCTGTTTCGGTTTACTCTACTGCTTCCACTGCTTCAGCAGGCTCTACATCCAGCATCTCCTGGTATTTACCGAGGATCAATTTCTGGATCATGTCTCTCGTACCGGAATTGATCGGATGTGCAATGTCTCTGTACTCTCCGTCTGTAGCCTTGCGGCTCGGCATAGCGATAAACAGTCCTTTTTCGCCTTCGATCACTTTGATATCATGAACTACAAATTCCTCATCAATCGTGATAGAAACAACTGCTTTCATCTTTCCTTCTTTTGCTACTTTTCTTACACGTACGTCTGTAATATTCATCGTGTCTGCCCCTTTCATTTTCATACGCATTTATGAGTTCGCATTATAATGCGTATCTCTCATTTTGCTCAACGACGATTTTAATCTCGTTTTCGCCGCAGTAGCAGGAATTCGCACGAATGGTATCCCTGCTCTCAACAATACAGTTCTCGATACGTGTATTGTCCCCAATATAAACATTATTAAGAATCACAGAGTTCTTAATCACACAGTTGTTGCCTACATAGACATCCTTAAACAAAACAGAATTCTCGACGGTTCCGTTGATGATTGATCCGCTTGAAACAAGACTGTTTTTAACAACTGCCCCCGGATTGTATTTAGCCGGTGGAAGATCCTCAATCTTGGTCTTGATCGACGGCTCCTGTCTGAAGAAATAGTTGCGGATATCCGGACGCAGGAAAGCCATGTTGGTACGATAATATGCTTCCACGGTAGAAATATTGCTCCAGTAAGCATCTGTCTTGTATCCGTAGATTCTCTTGAGATTTTTGTAACGGATCAGAATATCGTTTACAAAATCATGTCTGCCCTCAAGTGCCGCACGCTCCAGAAGCTCAATCAGCTGTCTTCTTCTTACTACGTAGATACCTGTAGAGATTGTATTATAAGAAGAAACAATCGGTTTTTCTTCGAATTCTACGATTCTGCCGTCATCATTCATACGTACCACACCAAAACGCTCGACTTCTGTCTGATCTTCACAGGTAGTGCAGACTACCGTGATATCCGCACGCTTTGCGATATGATACTCAAGCACTTTATTATAATCCATCCGGTATATACAGTCACCGGATGCGATAACTACATATGGTTCATGACTTTGTTTCAGGAAATCAATGTTCTGATAGATGGCATCTGCCGTTCCCTGATACCACAGGCTGTTGTCCTTCGTAATCGTAGGTGTAAATACAAACATACCTCCCTGTTTACGTCCGAAATCCCACCATTTCGAGGAACTTAAATGTTCATTCAAAGAACGGGCATTGTACTGTGTCAGTACAGCGACCTTCTGAATATGAGAATTCGCCATATTACTCAGTGCAAAATCAATGCTGCGGTAGCTTCCCGCTACAGGCATTGCCGCGATAGCTCTCTTGTCCGACAGTTCTCTCATGCGGCTGTTGTTTCCGCCAGCCAGAATAATACCTATTGCTCTCATGCCTGCTCACCATCCTTTGCTTTGATCACCTGTCCGCTCTCCAGGATTCCTCCCGGATAATCTTCTGCTGTAGTCACTCCGGATATGGCAGTGTTTCTGCCTATTTGTACATTATCAGGAATTACACTCCGTTCTCCGACTGTCGCCAGACCAAATGCATAAACTGCCGGTTTCAGTACGTTTGCAGCTTCTTCTCCGAAGCCCAGTGTAACTTTATTTCCGATTACAACATCCTCTGCTACGATTGCCTTATCAAGGACGGTATCTTCTCCGATCTGTGAATTACGCATGATGATCGAATCCCTCACGACGGTGCCCCTGCCGATCACTACGTTCGGTCCGATCACGGAATGGTGTACTTCACCATAGATCTCGGCGCCTTCTCCGATCAGGCACTGGTCCGTCACTGCATCCCCTGCAATATACTGCGGCGGAATGATGTCTCCCTTTGTATAGATTTTCCAGAATTCTTCGTACAGATTGAATTCCGGAATGATATCGATCAGTTCCATATTTGCTTCCCAGTAAGATCCCAGTGTACCGACATCTTTCCAGTAGCCATTATATTCGTAGGCAAACAGCCTCTGTCCTTTATCTTTACAATAAGGAAGGATATGCTTGCCAAAATCGCAATTACTTTGGTCTTTCAGTGCGATCAGTGCTTCTTTGAGCACCGGCCAGCTGAATATGTAGATACCCATGGAAGCAAGGTTGCTGCTTGGTTTCTCCGGTTTCTCCTCAAACTCCGTCACACGCCCTGTCTCATCTGTAACCATGATCCCGAAGCGGCTTGCTTCTTCTATCGGAACCGGCATACAGGCAATCGTTACATCTGCCTTATTTGCCTTGTGATAATCCAGCATGACTTCGTAATCCATTTTATAAATATGATCTCCCGAGAGAATCAGTACATAATCCGGATTGTACTGCTGCATATAATCCAGATTCTGAAAAATCGCATTGGCCGTTCCGGTATACCATTCGCTGTTGGTACTCTTTTCATATGGAGGAAGTACGGTCACGCCGCCTTCGTTTCTGTCCAGATCCCACGGAATACCAATGCCGATATGGGTGTTCAGCCGTAGTGGCTGATACTGTGTCAGAACACCGACTGTATCGATTCCTGAATTAATACAGTTACTCAACGGAAAATCAATAATACGATATTTCCCTCCAAAAGCGACTGCTGGTTTTGCTACTTTTTGTGTCAATACGCCCAGTCTGCTGCCCTGACCGCCAGCCAAAAGCATGGCAATCATTTCTTTCTTCATCATCACGCAATCACCTCTTGTATATTATGATGTTCCATTATACCACACTTCCCAATATTAGTGAACATTTTTTACAAATTATTTGTGAGTATTTCGATTTTTTTATATCTATTGCACACGTTTTTGTTTCATACTGTTTCAATATGTTTGTTTTCATGTGCATTTTCGACAATTTTTGTCATTCTGTTTCAGAACAAATGCACAGTAATACCCCCAAAAGTAACACTTTTCATTTTTAGCCGACCGCGTTATAATAGAAATATTAAAGATAAGGAGATTATATTATGTATCAGATAGACTTCCATAAACCGCTCTCTATCCATTTTATCGGTATTGGCGGTATCAGTATGAGCGGACTTGCTGAAATACTTCTGGAAGAGGGTTTCACAATTTCCGGTTCTGACTCCAAGAAAAGCCCCCTGACCAGTCTTCTGGAAAGCAAAGGCGCAAAGATCTACTACGGTCAGCGCGCTTCCAACATTTCCGATTCTGTTCAGGTTGTTGTTTATACAGCTGCCATCCATCCGGACAACCCGGAATTTGCATGTGCGAAGGAAAAAGGTCTCCCGATGCTGACAAGAGCTCAGCTTCTCGGACAGATCATGCGCAACTACGACACTTCTATTGCAGTTGCCGGCACACATGGAAAGACCACAACTACTTCCATGTTGTCACACATTCTTCTGAAGGGCGAATGCGACCCGACGATCAGCGTCGGCGGTATCCTTCCGGCGATCGGCGGCAATATCCGTGTCGGACAGTCCGAGACTTTCCTGACAGAAGCATGTGAGTACACCAACAGCTTCCTCAGCTTTTTCCCGACGCTTGGAATCATTTTAAATATGGATGCCGACCATCTGGATTTCTTTAAGGATATTGATGACATCCGTCATTCTTTCCGTAAATTTGCCGAGCTTCTTCCGGCCGACGGTGCACTCATCATCAACGCAGACACACCAAAATACGAAATGGTTGCCGAAAATCTTCCATGTAAAGTAATCACCTACGGTCTTGAGCACGATGCTGAATACAGCGCTTCGGATATCATTTATGACGAATTCGGACATCCGACGTTCCACGTTCTTCATAATGGTGCGGATATCGGTATCTGTTCTCTGAAAGTACCGGGCATCCACAACGTATCCAATGCCCTTGCTTCTATCGCAGCAGGAAGACTTCTTGGTCTTGACAATGAAGTGATCTTTGCCGGACTGAAAGATTTCGGCGGTACAGACCGTCGTTTCCAGTACAAAGGCAAAATCGGTGAAGTCACCATCATCGATGACTATGCACATCATCCGACCGAGATCGAGGCTACACTTCATGCAGCAAATAATTATCCACACAAAAAAATCTGGTGTGTTTTCCAGCCTCACACTTATACACGTACGAAAGCTCTGCTTCCGGAATTTGCAAAGGCTCTGACACTTGCAGACCACGTAGTCCTTGCAGATATTTATGCAGCCCGTGAGACCGATAACCTCGGCATCTCCTCCGCTGATCTTCAGAAACAGATCCGGGAACTCGGCACTCCGTGCGAATATTTCCCGACTTTCGATGAGATTGAAAACTTTTTACTCGAGAATTGTACACAGGGTGACCTGTTGATAACTATGGGTGCCGGAGACGTTGTAAACATTGGCGAACAGCTCCTTGGCAAATAAGTTATCCACATTATCCACATGTTTATACACATTTTTTACCGTGTATGGCATGTGGATTTTTTCTGCCATTTTACTTTACATAATATCCTGTCGAGTTATTGCAATTTTCGCGGAAATACAACAAACTTCGTCATTTTATGAGGTTACAAATAATTTACGACAAAAATCGATTTCCACATTATCCACATTATCCACATTTCTTTGTGGAAATCTCCTGCGGAAAAATACCCTATTCTCATTTCAAAAATCTTGTGCTATAATCCTAGTGTTCCAGATATACCGCAGTTTGCGCGGTATCCGTAATGTCTGTTCACGCAGATATTTTCGTTTAGAAAGCGAGCGATCTATCATGTCAATGATCACATTACATAACACCTCCCACCCGGAGGTAACAATATTATCCAATACATTTATCGACAATTATATGCCGGAGGCCAATGGAGAATTTGTAAAAGTTTATATCTATCTTTTACGTGCCCTTTCCAGTGCTCCGGTTTCTTTCAGTCTGGAGCAGATGGCTGACCGGCTTCTCTGTACAGAGCGCGACATTCTCCGCGCACTGAAATACTGGGCAAAGCAGGAGCTTCTGACTCTTGATTTTACAGACAATAATAAATTATGCGGGATTGCCCTGCTCTCCCCCTCCGGCACGTCTTCTGACACCGCTGCCGCGGAGATCAGCGGTACTTCTGAACCGGTTTCGGCCGAAGCATCTGCAAAGCCGTCTTCTGCCCGCCCGGAAGCGCTTACTCCGGAGCGTGTAAGCGAACTCAAACAAAACGAAGACATTATCCAGCTTCTCTATGTCGCTGAGCAGTATCTCGGAAAGACCCTCTCTCCTACAGAGGTTCAGAAGCTTTTATTTTTCTATGATGGCCTCGGCATGTCCGTAGACCTGATCGACTATCTGATCGAGTACTGCGTCGGCCACAATCACAAGAGCATCCGCTACATCGAAAAGGTTGCCCTTGCATGGGCCGAGGAGGGCATCACCTCCGTCGAAGAAGCGAAGCAGTCCGGTTCCAGATATAATAAGGATTATTTTTCTATCCTGAAAGCACTGGGCATCACCAACCGTAATCCGGTCGAAACAGAGATCACATTGATGGACACCTGGCTCAAGACCTATGGTTTTTCCATGGAGATCATTCAGGAGGCATGTAACCGCACCGTCCTCCAGACCGGTCAGGCAAGTTTCCAGTACACTGACAAGATTCTTGAAGGCTGGAAGCAGAAGGAAGTCCGCACGATGGACGACATTCGTTCTCTGGACAGTGCCCACCAAAAAAAGCGTCAGGAAAAAAAGTCAGCACGCAACACCCGTCCGGCACCAGCATCCAACAACCGATTCAACAATTTCCAGCAGCGTGAATATAACTTCGACGAATACGAAAAGCACCTGCTGAACCAGTAAAAGGAGAAAACCGTGGCACTGCAGAATTTTCAGTACGATATTATCATGAGAGAGTATAACCGCCGCCAGTCTCAAGTACAGCATGACCTTGAAGAACGCCGTGCCGAGGCTTTTGCACGTGTGCCAAGGCTTCGGGAGATTGACAGTGAAGTAGCAGCTTTAAGCGCGCAGAAAGCCCGTTCTCTGCTTCAGGGTGAGCCTGGATCTGTTGACGACCTCAAGAAAGATGTGGCTGCGCTCTCTGCTGAACGCCGTTCCCTTCTTAAGAAAAACGGTTTTTCCGAAGACTATCTCGAACCTCATTACTTCTGTCCGATCTGTCAGGACACGGGATATACTGGTGGTCAGAAATGCACCTGTTTTAAGAAAGCCGAGATCGAATTGCTCTATACACAGTCCAATCTCACCGAGATTCTCAAAAAAGAGAACTTTGAACACTTTTCTTTTGACTGGTATTCTGATACAATAAAAAATGAAGCTACCGGACTGACTGCCCGCGAGACCGCCAAACGCGCTTACGATGCCGCAGTAAACTTTGTCCGGGATTTTGATACACGCTCACAAAATCTGTTTCTGTACGGCAGCACCGGAGTCGGAAAGACCTTCCTCTCCCACTGCATAGCCAATGCACTTCTCGAAAGCGCACATTGTGTTCTTTACTTTTCTGCGTTTGACCTGTTTGACCGTCTGGCACAGACAGCTTTCTCGAAGAAGCACGAGACAGATATGGGCGATGATTTTATTTTTAACTGCGATCTTCTTATTATAGATGATCTCGGGACTGAACTGACCAACAGTTTTGTTTCGTCGCAACTGTTCCTGTGTATTAACGAGCGTATCGCACGCCGCAAATCCACGATCATTTCGACGAACCTGAAACTGGAAGACTTTTCAGCCACCTATTCCGAGAGAACTTTTTCCCGGATAGCAAGCAATTATCAGATGTTGAAACTTATTGGCAAAGATATCCGAATCCAGAAAATATTTTTAGGAGGAAAATAAACGATGGCACAGCTTAACAGCAAAGAACTGACAACACTTCCGGTAGGCAGACTTGGACTGATTCCCCTCCAGAGTTGCCGCCCACTTGGCGAGAAAGTTGACGAGTGGCTTGTACAATGGAGAAAAGAACGCATCAGCCCTGAATTAGATTCTTTTGCATTTGAGGGATACAGACGTGATTCTTACATCGTTGATGTCAAAACACCACGTTTTGGTTCCGGTGAAGGTAAAGGTGAGATCGGTGAATCCGTCCGTGGTGACGATATTTACCTTATGGTGGATGTATGCAACCACAGTCTTTCCTACAGAATCAGCAGTTTCACAAACCTGATGTCCCCGGATGATCACTTCCAGGATCTGAAGCGTGCCATTGCTGCAATCGGCGGCAAAGCCCGCAGAATCAATGTCATCATGCCATATCTCTATGAAAGCCGCCAGAGCAAACGTGTCGGCCGCGAATCCCTCGACTGTGCTTCCGCACTTCAGGAGCTCACCGGCATGGGTGTAGAGAATATCATTACATTTGATGCACACGATGCCCGTGTACAGAACGCAACTCCTCTTCACGGATTCGAGACGATCCAGCCGTCATATCAGTTTATAAAAGCCCTCCTCCACAATGTGGAAGGACTTCATATTGACAATGACCATTTCATGATCATCAGCCCGGACGAGGGAAGCATGCGCAGAGCCATCTATCTTGCCAACGTCCTTGGTGTGGACATGGGTATGTACTACCGCCGTCTTGACTACAGCAAAATGGTCAAAGGCCGTCATCCGATCGCAGCTTACGAGTTCCTCGGACCAAAGCTTGAAGGCAAAGATGTCATCTTGATCGATGATATGATTTCTTCCGGTAAGAGCATCCTTGAGATCGCATCTCTTCTTAAGAAACGTGGCGCCGGCAAGATCTTTATCTGTACCACTTTCGGTCTCTTCACCGAAGGAATGGAAAAATTTGACGAAGCTTACCAGAACGGTATCTTTGATAAACTTCTTACTACAAACCTTGTTTATCAGACACCGGAACTTCTCTCCAAACCGTATTACATCACATGCGATATGAGCAAATATATCGCACTGATCATTGATACGTTGAATCATGATATGTCTGTCAGCCACCTTCTGAATCCTGCAGACAGAATCAAACGTTGCGTTAACAACTATATGGCTCAGTACGAAAAATAATTTTTCAGATATCCCGGTCAGCAGTTTATGCAGCTGGATATTTGACGACAGAAAACCCCTGCGGAATCTCTTCCACAGGGGTTTTCTTTATTGTCATATCGTTATTGTATTGCAGGCAATGCCTGTATTCTTCAATATTTCTAATTCTTTTTTCTTACCGGTACTTACGATCACCTGTCTCTGATCTCCGGTAAGCCATGTAACAGTCTGAGCAGCATTTTCAAGATCATATGCGCCAAACATTTCTTCCAGCAGTACAGGAAGCTTCTCAGCACCGCACAGGATCTCACCCATGGCAAGGCGAAGAGAAAGATATATCTGACCTACTGTGATCAGCCGGAGATTCTCTATCGATACAAGATCACTTCCCGTATCTACGCGGATATGGAAGTCTTCATCAATCAAAAGCTCTCTGCACTCTCCACCTGTGATTCCACGTAGAATCTCTGACATGGTCTCAACCAGACGGTTTCCTGTCTTCTCGTAGATTCTGGCAGATAATTTCTCGATTGTATCCATTGCGTAATTAATAGAATCGATCTCTATCTCATCTATCAGAGGAAGGTATGCATATTCTTCCATCTCCTGAAGTTCCTCTGTCAGATTGGCAAGTGCCGTATTCTTTTCGTGAAGCTCATCATCCAGTTCATTCCTGCCGTCCTGAAGCTTATTCTGCTTCGCCAGCCATCTGCTCTTCATACGTTTACGTTTTTCCAGCTCACGCACGGTACGCATCTCAAAATTAGTCTCTGCCATAAAGACAAGCGCTCCCGCAATTCCCACCAGGACTGCCGGAACCACTGTCTGCATGTTCATTCCCATATAAATTGCTGCTGAAAAAACGGCAATAACGGTAGCGCACATTATAATGATCTGCGTGCGGTTCTTTTTTTCCAGTTCACTGATACGTCCATCCAGCATCTGGAAGCCATTGCTGTCTCCACTTGTCTTAAGCGCACTCTGCTGCTCTCCAATCTGCTGCTTCTGATCCTCCAGATCGCTGATTTCTTCGCGCAGGCGGCGAATCGCCGTGCTTACTTTGCCTCTTTCAAGCTGATCTGCCTTTTTGCGGCGCTCTACCTGCACCTGATATCCTTTACGGGTCATCTTAAGTCTCTGAGAAGTACGGCGAAGGTCCACTGTCCTGTCCGCGCTCCACTGGAATCCCGCAATCTGTCGCTGCACCTCACGTACGATCTCTGATCCGGTGTTGCCTTTAAGGGGTGCAATACAGATTGCATTCTCAAAAACGGATTCACTAATTCCCTGAGCTACCTTTGAATCGCTGATCCGGTCCGCATCCATCAGCTCTCCGCTTGTTTCACAGAGAAGCTCGCTGTACGGAGTCTCCCGGTGCAGATCACGTGTCAGACGGTAATTTCTTCCGCCGCTTTCAAACCAGAGAACACCGGCATATGGAAATTCCGCATTGCCAAAAAGCATTTTTTCTATAAATGTGCGTACTTCCTCCCGCATCTGTTCTTTTTCATCGTACAGTACATTCAGACCGGATGTAAATTTCAGTGTTTTGTTTTTTATTGATCCGAAATCCTTGATTTCTATCTGTCTGATTTTCATAATCGTTTCCTGTCATCTGCCAGAACCTGTGTACTTAAGAGGGCCTGCAATCCGTAATACAGTGCCTTCTTTTCTACAACGGTCAGATCTTTGTTCAGAAATTTGTTTATATAATCACCGATCAACGTTCCTCGATACTGTCGGTAAAGTTCCTCTATATTGTATGCCGGTCTGGATTCGTCCATAATCTCAACAATATTGCCCAGTCCATGCAACCGTTCGGTCAGCAGTACATTGTCCGGAGAAACCCGGCCTTTCAGAATAAGGCGGTATATGTTTCTGCCGCCACGGCGCATCACTTCACTTCGCAGCATTTCTTCAAGCTTATACTGCGTCGTATCTCTGTCTACATTCAGAACGAGATTCTGATAGGAACGGTTCGCACACGGCACAAGACGTACTTTCACATTGCCGTCCTCATATTCTCCCTGAATATAGCCGTGTTTGCCAAGATCATTACGATCCAGTGGCTCCAGCGAGCCGGAATAGGCAATCTTGTCACGGCAGACTGTATGCGGCTTATGAGAATGCCCAAGCGCGACATAATCAAAACCGGCCGCTGCAAGTCCGGTAAAATCCATCGGACAGCAGCTTAAATCTCCGCCATGTGCAAGAAGCACATGGAATCCCGGTTTGTTAACCGGCTTCCACTCATCATACAGAGGGGACCGCACTTCTTTGTGTTCGAAGCTCAGTCCGTAGACAAATATATTTTTTTCCGGAATCTCCACGCAGCGCTGTTCTTCCGTGTCAAAAAATGTGACATTCGTTGCCCAGCGGAATGTCCTGTAAAAAGAGTCCTCTTTTATGTAATCATGGTCTCCTGCCATAAGAAAGATTCTGGTTTCCGGAATCGCGGCAAACCATTCATTGACCTGTCGAAGCTGGCCAAGCAGTGGCTGCCGGTGAAAAAGATCTCCGGCTATAAACAACAAATCCACCGGATTCTTGCGGATACCCGCAATAACCCGGCGGAATGTTTCCCAGATTTCTTCTTCTCTCTCGTGGCTCCAGGGGCAGCCCCGGTCAGGAACTGCGCCCAAATGCACATCGGAAAGATGAATAAATCTTATCATGCAAAACTACTCCTTATAAATCGCAGTTGTTTACTGTTCTCGGGAATGGAATGACGTCACGGATATTACCCATACCTGTCAGGTACATTACGCAGCGCTCGAATCCAAGTCCGTATCCGGAATGACGGGTAGAACCGTATTTACGCAGATCCATGTAGAACTGATAATCCTCAGCCTTCAGACCCATCTCATCCATACGGGCTTTCAGCTTGTCGTAATCATCCTCTCTCTGGCTTCCACCGATGATCTCTCCGATTCCAGGAACAAGGCAGTCCATAGCGGCAACAGTCTTGCCGTCTTCATTCTGTTTCATGTAGAATGCCTTGATTTCCTTCGGATAATCGGTAACAAATACCGGTTTCTTAAAGATCTGCTCTGTCAGATAACGCTCATGCTCTGTCTGAAGGTCACATCCCCAGAATACTTTATAATCGAATTTGTCGTTATTTTTCTCCAGAAGTTCAATTGCTTCTGTGTAAGTTACATGACCAAATTCAGAATTTACTACATGGTTCAGACGATCCAGAAGTCCCTTGTCGATGAAGGAATTAAAGAAGTTCATTTCCTCCGGAGCATTCTCAAGGACATAACGGATCACGTATTTCAGCATCTCTTCTGCAAGGTCCATGTTGTCATCCAGATCTGCAAATGCACATTCCGGCTCGATCATCCAGAACTCTGCTGCATGACGTGTCGTGTTGGAGTTCTCAGCACGGAAAGTCGGTCCGAATGTGTAGATATTACGGAATGCCTGTGCATAAGTCTCACCGTTGAGCTGACCGCTTACAGTAAGGTTGGTCTCTTTGCCAAAGAAATCCTGGCTGTAGTCTACAGTACCATCCTCATTCATCGGAGGATTTTTCATGTCAAGTGTAGTAACCTGGAACATCTCTCCTGCACCCTCACAGTCACTTCCTGTGATCAGTGGAGTGTGTACATATACAAATCCCTTCTCCTGGAAGAATTTGTGGATCGCATATGCACAAAGAGAACGTACACGGAACACTGCCTGGAAAGTGTTGGTTCTCGGTCTTAAATGTGTCATGGTTCTTAAGTATTCCAGTGTATGGCGTTTTTTCTGAAGCGGATAGTCCGGAGCAGATGCACCCTCTACCTGTACTTCTTCTGCCTGAATTTCGAATGGCTGTTTTGCTTCCGGTGTCGGAACCAGTGTACCTTTGACAATGATCGCAGCACCAACATTTAATTTGCTGATCTCTGCAAAGTTTGGCATGTTGTCATGATATACGACCTGCAGAGTCTCAAAAAAAGTACCGTCATGAAGTACGATAAATCCAAATGCCTTGGATCCACGTACACTTCGTACCCATCCTCCTACGGATACCTCTTTGTTCAGGTATGCTTCTCTGTTTTTATAAATTTCTTTTACCGTTGTGAGCTTCATAATCTATACCTCTCTGTTTATTCATTTCTCATCCAATTGATTTCTAGTATAGACTATTCAACGGATTCCTGCAAGGAGTAAATCAGGGAGAACCGCTGTTTTTATTCGTTCCACTTAAGGATTCCGGCAGCAGAATAATTATCCGCTATATTATAGGAAGCAATTCCTTTCTCGGTCACAAGGTAAAAAGTATCTTTGATATAAATACCGCGTGCAGTACGGTAGTCCTGCCATTCCATTCTATCGTCAAAAAGGCCACAGTCGTTCATCTTCACATAAGCGTTCGGAACAAAACCATCTTCTTCATCAAAGGAGAATACACTGTAATAGAAGTTTTCACTTGAATCATAGATATCCGAATTGCTTCCGTACATACCGTAGGCAAAACCAAACAGGCCTTTCTTCGGTGCAGCCAGGATTGAACGGTAATTTGTAAGTGCATCACAGAAAGAAACGTCCTTCAGTACAAAACGGTCGGTTTCTTTTACATCGGACGGATCGCTGATGTCAAACATTGAGCATTTCATTCCAATCGTATTTCCGGTATCCGGATCTGTCTCCCATCCGATTCCGAGCAGCTTGTTTTCGCCATAGAAGTGCAGGTAAGAGGAAAATCCGGTAATTTTCAGCTCACCGAGCACTTTCGGATTTTCCGGGTCTGAAAGATCGACGGAGAAAAGCGGGTCTGTGTTTTTGTATGTGACAAAATACCCGGTCTCCCCCATAAAGCGGGCAGATTTGATTTCTTCACCTTCTGCAAGATTCTCGATCTTACCAACTGTTTTCATTGAAGAATCCAGCACATACAGGCTGTTGCTCCGTGAAAAATCACTGTAATCGGAACTCCAGGATTCCACAGTCGTTACCACGCGGAGATGATCTGCGTATTCGTCTAATGAAAAGTTGTCATTGAGCTCTCCTGCGACGGAGCCGGTGCTTCCGTCCGTGAATTTGCCGTCTGCATAACCAATGCGTACAAGTTCTGTACGGGTCTCTTTTTCGTTCCAGGTCGATACTGCGGAATAAATATTGTTTTCGCTCACATAGAAGGTTTCTGCACCGCTGACAACTGCCATGATGTCAGAAGCCTGATCCGGTGTCCCGACTGCCACTGCGCCGGAAACCAGATATGCCTTTCCATTGTAGGAAAAATCATCCGACCCCTCCTGCTCCGGCAGGTAGATATGATCGTATGCAATATATTCCTGTCCGCTTCTCGGGACATAATACTCTAACTGATCTGCATTATTTCCCGCATCCGGCGCATAGGAAGTAAAGAGATACAGATAACCGTTGCTTCGTCTGGATGAGAGATAGGAACCGTCCTGCTGATAGGTTCCTGTCAGTTTCGGAGCGGTTCTGTCCGATATATCGTACGTCAAAACCGAAACTGTCGTCACCGGCATGCTGTAGCTTGAGCGTACTGACTGCGTACTGTCGTTGTCTGAGTCCTCATCACTCGTTGACGGAAGCTTCAGTTCTCCTTTGTAAGTGACGTATTCTATCTGCTGGCGGATTAACTGCAGACAGCTTCCTTCCACATACATTTCTTTGTAATCGGCGCTGTTTTCGCCGTTAATCGCGCCGACCAGTTTCATGGATGCTGCATCTACAATTCGAACTGTACCCTTACTGTCCATCGCATAAATACAGGTTCCGTCTGTCTTTACAATATCTGCTTCATCGACCATTTCTTCCTGTGTGTTGGTGGATGAATAATCACCCGGATCCGATTTTTCATCATAACTGAAAGCAGAATCAGTTTCGCCCTCAGGATACGTAGCAATTACGCTGTCCGGGGAAGCTGCATCCGATGACGCCATATCTGATGTTGCCGCTGTATTTGCGCTTCCAGTGTCGGCCGATTCTTCGATTGTCATTACACGGGCATCGTTACTGGTAGTCGGGTTTTCATTCCATTCTTTGAGCATGTTATACAGGTCATCATAGCTGTCCATATGGACAATGCCCGAGACCGGATCTGTCGCCTGCGCGACTTTGACAGATTCAGTTGTTTCCGGTGCAGCTTTGTCGGATTCTTCGGCACTTTGAATATCTGCCTGTGCCAGTGCAGTTTCATTTGTAGTCTCTGAGGCGGTCTGTGCACCATTACGTGTCGTTTCTTCAGTGCTCTCCAGTGTCTGAGTATCATTACTTGCTGTGTATGTTGTGTCTCCTGGCTTTGCCTCGGTATGCATCTTGAGCAGCCCCGGAGTAATCCCAAGTGCCGCAATTACAACGACTGCCGCTGCTGCAGCGCCGATATAGCGGGAAGTTCTGGCATTCCAGAATCTGTGTGTGGTGGTGTCTTTTGGCTGATCGTCTTTCTCCGTCCGGGCTGCTTCATTTGGCTGCTGATTTTCGCTCTGCTCTTCAAGCATTTTCTGTATATTCTCCGGTTTCAGGGATTCCGGAACCGGGGTGTCTTCCATTGATTTCCTGATCTTATCCATCAATTCTCTGTCATCCATATTGCTGCCTCCTTTCTATGCAAGAAATTCTTTCATCTTATTCAGTCCGCGGCTGATCCGCGAACGGACCGTATTGTGGTTCATCTGCATCATTTCTCCGATTTCATGGCTCTTGAATCCGCCTACAACATTGAGGCAGATGATCTGACGTTCTGTTTCCTCCAGACGATCCAGTGCCTCTCGCACCTGCAGGCTCTCTTCCGTAGTATCACCTGCTGGCAGGTCATCCGGCAGTTCGACCGTCTTCTGCGTATATTCTTTTAGTTTGCGCCTGCATTTATTGGACAGTATCTGAAAAATCCATGCCCGGAATTTCTCATTATCACGCAGCTTCTCCACCGCTGCAAACGCATCCGTCACCGTCTCGCTCACGGCGTCCTCTGCATCCTGCGGATTCTTCAGGGTGTGAAGAGCAAAATAATACAACTCCCGGTACACCTTTTCATAATATGCGGCAAATACTTCAGGTTTTTTTAAATCGTCCATGTTTCACCTCTGTTTCTGCCCGGCCCCCGCCGGTTCTGTGTTCTGTTTGATGCATCTGTATATTAGTGTCATTTTAGCATGGTTTTGTTGCATGGATGTAAAATTTTTTCTGAATATATACAAAAAGAACCCGAAATTTCTTTCGGGTTCCACTTTCTGATGCTTTTACACTATGTAATTATAATGTCTCGATGAATCTCATAAATGCTTCTCTGCCTTCTGGTGTGCATTTGTATACACCGGCATCTTCGAGTACGTGTACAAACACAATGCCGACCTCTTTCCGGAGAATCTCATGGATGTTGTCCTTGTTGATGTCCTTGTGTTTCGAGAGCACTTCTGCCGCCCATGCCGCATGTTTCTCGATCTTTTCGTTTGAAGCGATGTCTTTGCCTTCCAGAATGTATTCTTCGAGAAGCTCCAGTTCTTCTTTCAGTCGTGCCGGAAGTACCGCAAGTCCCATAACCTCGATGAGGCCGATATTTTCTTTCTTGATGTGATGATACTGTGCATGCGGATGATACACACCGAGCGGATTTTCCTCGGTCGTGATATTGTTTCGAAGCGTCAGATCCAGTTCATATATATCACCGACTTTACGCGCGATCGGAGTAATCGTGTTGTGCGGTTCGCCGTCTGTCTCTGCAAAAATAAATGCTGCTTCATCTGTATAGCCTCTCCACACTTCCAGTACATGTGTCGCAAGATCGACCAGACGGTCAGAGTCTTTATGGCGGATACGAAGCACAGACAGCGGCCACTTAACGATGCCAGCCTCTACATCCTCATAACCCGGGATTGTCACATGTTTCTCGATCGGAGCTTTTGCCATTGCAAATGTATAATGACCACCCTGAAAATGATCATGGCTCAGAATGGAGCCGCCAACAATCGGAAGATCCGCATTGGAACCAAGGAAATAATGCGGGAACAGTTTGACAAAATCAAACAGTTTGATAAATGCATTTCTCTCGATCTTCATCGGGGTATGCTTGCTGTTAAACACAATACAGTGTTCATTGTAATATACATATGGAGAATACTGGAATCCCCATGGTGTATCATTGATCGTGATCGGAATGATTCTGTGGTTCTGTCTCGCCGGATGATTAACACGGCCTGCGTATCCCTCGTTTTCCGGGCAGAGCAGACATTTCGGATAACTGCTTGCTTTGACATTCTTTGCTGCTGCGATCGCTTTCGGATCTTTTTCCGGTTTGGAAAGATTGATCGTGATATCGATTTCTCCATACGGGCTGTCCACTTTCCATTTCTGATCTTTCTTTACACGATAACGGCGGATATAATTGCTGTCCTGGCTCAGTTTGTAAAAATAATCCGTTGCTTTCTGCGGATCATCCTGATATCTGTCCCAGAACTCTTTCTGAACCTGTGCCGGACGGGGCATCAGGCAATTCATCAGTCTGGTGTCAAAGAGATCACGGTAAACCACACTGTCTTCGATCAGTCCTCTCTTTACTGCTTCATCCAGAAGTTCATTCAGAGTTTCTTCCAGATCCACACCGGAAAATTTTTCTTCCGGTTCGGTGTATTCATCTTCGTGAAATACATCCAGAAGAAGGTTTGTTGTGTAATTTTTTTCACACTCCGGAACCAGTCCTGACTCAACTCCATACTGTACAAGTTTTGCGATGCCTTTGCTTAACATAAGCCTGTCCCCCTGTAAAATTATTTTTGATTATCAAGATAAGAAATAAACACATTACCCGCCTGCTGGAAAAGAGCGGTACTGTCGTTCATTCCATACGGGCTGACTTTGCCTGTCGCAGGATCCAGAAGCCATGTATTGTATGCGTCATATCCGACGATCACGACACTGGTATCTGCACCGGTTTTTGCTATAACTGCACGCTGTGCACTGATCTCATAAAGGACATTTTCCAGACTGCATCCGGTAAGGTCGATCACGGTTCCGGAATCTCCCAGACCTTCCTGTAGCTTGCCTTTATCCCATGAACCACTTCGGATGACCTCAGGAACATCCTCCGTATTAAGCGTAAGCTGTGTTTTTATATTTCCACGTTCCCAGACATATTGCTGCGCCCGGTTCAAAACCACGCCGGTCCGGCTGTCTGCCTGCAGTACTGCCTGTGCCGGATCAGTCCACACACTGTCCAGGCCACCGCGGGCATATACATAATAAACGTTTCCGAGCTGGCTCTTGTCCACTTCGACCTGAACAATGTTCTCGTTGCCGTTTTTTATTTTGGCAGTAAGAATCAGCGGTTCATCTGCCTCCGGTTTGTCAGTGAATACCAGTTTGACGATAACACCCTGACGTGTCGTGCTTGTCTGCTCCACAGAAACCAGATCTGCCGAAGTTTCTTTGTTGTTCATGATGTTGTCTTTACTCTTGACGACGTACGCATTTCCGTTCTTTTCTGACAGGTTAAATTCCATCATAGAACTTCCGACCGTCACGTCTGTAATATAATATCCATCCTGATGATACTCTTTTTTAATATTTCCGTCAAAGTCCTCAATCTTTATAGATGTGATTCCGTCGACCGTATGCCCGTTTTCATCAGTAAGACTGTCCCCGTCAAGTACATTTCCGTAAATCAGATCTTCATTCATAAAGCCAAGCACACGGAGCTGCTGCGAGGCATCCGGTGTATCATTTCTCGTCTTCAGTGAATCAAAATCAATGTATTCTATCTGTCCTGTCTGCTCACCATCCACAATGCGCCATGCCGCGTGCGCATTTGTCTCAGACACGGCGAACTGATTACTGTCGATATTTTCCGCCAGAACTTTATAATCACTGTCATCGATATTGATCTGGTAAAGACTTCCGGAAAGAAGCAGGAACAGCTGGTTTTTCTTATTTACATAACTCAATGTACCGAAATCGGATTTCAAAAACTCAAACGACTCTGTCGTCGGAATAAATACTTTCTCCTCAACTACATTCTGATCATGATTGTAATGATAGATTCCGGCTCCGCAGTAACCTTCATGGCTTCCGCGGTTCATGTAACCATAGACCATAAAATTGACATCGCCGTCGTCTTCCACGCTCAGAAGCTTAATGTCATGTTCCGTGCGTGAATCGCGGAAATCTCCTTTTGCCGCCTTACGGAAATCAAACACCTGCGCAAACTTGCCGTTATTCTGCGTGTAAGTCCAGAGCGCCCCTTCCTGCACAAAAGCCGTCACACTTCCCTCTGTATTTGTAAGATATGTCACATTTTTGTTTCGGGCTCCGAGAAGCAGCCCGTCATCCGTGATCACCGACTGTTTCGGGTCAAATACCTGTCCTGCGGACCTCTCAAAATCGAGCAGACGGATACGGTCCTCCGAATAACGCAGACGGTAAAAATCTGTTACATTATAGTATTCCGCACCACCGTTTTCATTTGCGGCACAGATCTCATATTCCAGTGAAATACTTGCGGTCGTTTCATTGATTTCTTTGATGACCGGTATCCCTTTCTTTGTGATCTGTGGATTTAAATTACCCCAGCTTATCACAGAAAGTGGTGATTTAATGGAAACGGATGCAAAATTTGTTGTCGCTGAATCTGCGGATTCCAGATATGCGGCAAGATTATCTGCCGAAGTTTTGTCCATACACATCTGTGCAAAATCAGATGCAAATTTCACATACGCCTGCGTATTTGTAGAGGATCTGGATACAACTCGCGTATAATAATAGGCTTCCCCATCATTGGTATCGACCGTCAGCTGCATGGAATACTCCTGATTCATCAGAAGACCGGAGTTGATTTCGATCTGTGCCCGGAGATAACCGTCCGATCCTGAAGAATCCAGATTTTTGATCTTGCGGTTTTCGACAATCTTGGTTCCATCAGAAGTACGTACCTCATAAGAAAGACTCTTTACCTTTTCGTCATAAGGATTAATCGCAATCGTCAGTTTCTTCGTCGTATCCAGTGGTGTCACACTGTCACGAACAAAATCTGCTTCCATCGGCTGCCGGTAACCATACATGCGGTTTGCAAGCCTTCCGTTAAAATCCACCATCACTTCCGGAAGCGTTGGATTATTCATATCCGAACGGTCATCGGTCGTTTCGTTGTTCATCAGAAACACCGTGCCGGCCACTCCCAGTATAAAAATCACCAGAAGAATCAAAAACCTTTTCAGTGCTTTTAACATGGTTTCAGACTCCCTTCTCAGAGTGCAGTCCGTCCGGATAAAGCAGTTTTTCCAGCGTCAGATGGCTGTTCAGCGCATCATTCATCGCAGGAAGTCCCTTCGGGAAATGAGCTTTTTCATTTTTGACCGCACGGATCAGAAGATTCTTCGGGGTATGTTCCATATCAATAAATTCAAGGATCTGTGTACTATATCCTTGCGATTCAAGCAATTCCGCACGGATACCATCTGTCAGAAGCGCCGAAATACGTTCTTTCAGGATACCATATTTCAGCACTGGCTCCAGAAGTTCATTGTGAATCTGACTGTTCAGCTCATGCTGGCAGCACGGCACAGACAGAATCACCTGCGCATCCCACTCGACAGCTTTTGCAAGTGCATAGTCTGTCGCTTTGTCACAGGCATGGAGCGTCACGACCATATCGACTTTCTGTACACCTGCATAATCCGCGATATCACCATGCAGAAAATGCAGCTTGTCATAGCCGTATTTTCCGGCAAGGCCGTTACATTTCCTAATAACGTCTTCTTTCAGATCAAGTCCGATGATATTGACATCGTATCCTTTGAGTTCTTTCAGATAGTAATACATGGCAAATGTCAGATAAGATTTGCCACATCCGAAATCCAGAATCGTGATCTCCCGTTCTCTGGACAGCGCTGGAAGAATATCCTCGATAAATTCCAGAAAACGGTTGATCTGCTTAAATTTGTCATAAGAAGTATTGTGGATTTTGCCCTCGCGGTTCATCACACCGAGATCCACAAGAAACGGAACCGCTGTCCCCTCTTTCAGAATGTATTGTTTTACCCGGTTGTGCGCCTGAATCCTGACCGGTTCCAGCGCCGGATGCTTTTTGACTTTGATTGTCTGCCTGCCTTTTTTGCTGACCAGAACCGTGCCATCCGCGCATCTTCCCTGTGTCTGAAGCTGTGAGAAACAGCCTTCGCCAAGGTTTGCCGCCACATAGGAAATGATTTCTTCCTTTGTATAATTCGAGTGAAGTACCTTCGTTCCCACCGTCGAGGATGCCTGATAACAGACACTGCCTTTCAGCTCGATCGGGCGTATCCGCACACGGGACGGAGCATCTTTTTCCTTACTTCTCTGACCGCTTAAGACTGCAAGCATCAGCTCTTCATCAAATTGTTTTTCCAAAAATTCCTGTAATGTCATCATATAAAATAAGTCTTTCTTTCTGTCACACTGTACGTCTGTGATACAAAGCTTCCTGTCAGAATCCCCGGCATCTGCGCCGTCTGCAGCGTTTTCTGGAAATCTCCTGATACAGAAGCACTTCGATCAGATCATCTAAAAAGCGATCCGAAATCTCCTGCAGTTCAAGTTCCCCTGCAACCTGCTCGCGTATCTGTCTGCACAGGCTGCGCATCATCAGTCTGTCGGGATATTCGTCATAAAGCCTGCTTCCTTCATAATCCAGAAGCTCACATTCTTCTTCTACTTTTTCCTGCACTTTGAGTGCTGTATCCGGAAAATAAGATTTCATCAGGGCAAATTCTCTTTCCTGCATGCGTTCTCCGCTATAAAGCGCCGGACTGGCATAAGTCAGATAAAATGGTAAAAACTTGTCGTAATACATGGACAGGCTCCTGCTTTACCATCGTCCCTATCATTTTATGCAGGACTATGCGAAATGTGCCGCAATCAGCCCTGGATATCTTTCAGAATGCGAAGTGTCAGTTTGAAGCTGTGCTCTGCTGCCATTGCCTCAAATGTCGGATAATCCATTTCTGCACTTCCGTCTGCTTTATCGGAGATCGCACGGATCACAAGAAACGGAACATTGTTAAGGTATGCTGCCTGAGCGATTGCTGCGCCCTCCATTTCAACGGCATATGCACCGAATTCTTTTACGACGAAATCTTTTACACCCTGGTCTGCAACAAACTGATCGCCGGATGCGATACGTCCCTCAAATACTTCGATGTCCGGATTGACTTCTTTACATGCCTGCACTGCCAGCTTGCGGAGTGCATCATCACTGTGGAAAGAAAATGCATCCATCTGCGGAATCTGACCTACCGGATAACCAAATGCTACTGCATTCATATCATGATGGATAAGGTCTGTGGAAACTACGATATCGCCGATGTTGATATCTGCATTCAGACTTCCTGCGATACCTGTATTGATCACGACTTCTGCATGGAAATCGTCAATCAGGATCTGTGTACAAATTGCTGCATTTACTTTACCGATTCCGGAGCGGACAACAACTACTTTTTTGCCTTCTAAAATACCGGCATAAAATTCCATGGAAGCTTTGCGTGTGATCTCCACATCCTGCATGCGCTCTTTGAGGCTTGCAACCTCTACTTCCATTGCTCCTATGATACCAATACATCTCATAATAAAATTCTCCCGTCTTTTTTCTGTATTTTAAATTGTCTATTTCATAATTTCTACATTCTTTTTTATTATACCAAATGTTGCGTTTATATGGAAACTTTTTTTACCTCGAAGAAGCCCGGATATCTGAATCAGACTTGTAGCCTTTCTTCTTTTCTGCTATACTGTCTCAAGGAGGTTGATATTATGGTATATAAAACATCCGGCGTCTGTTCAAGCGCCATCTCATTTGAAATTGACGAACAGGGAAAAGTTCATGATGTAAAATTTCAGGGCGGATGCTCCGGCAACACACAGGGCGTAGCCAAACTGATCGAAGGTATGGATGCCAAAGAAGCTATCAGCAGACTCGAAGGAATCCGCTGCGGATTCAGACCAACATCCTGTCCGGATCAGCTTTCCAAAGCTCTGAAAGAAGCTTTAAACTAAATTCAACTGCAAAACCGGAGAACCACATCAGCTCTCCGGTTTTTTGCATCTTTTTATATTGATTTTTATTTACAATCTTTATGACAGATCATCTCGGTCCCATTTATCACACAATGACTGCACTTCTCTTGTAAAGCGGTCGAGATCTTTGTTCGGAATGCCTTCGCTCTTACGGATAACAGACATAAGACGCTGTCCCATAGCAACCAGTTTCTGGAATGCACGTGCAGCTTTCGAAGTCTTCGGTGAAACGGCAGCCTTCGTGATCTTGATGCCCTGTGCTTCATAGATGCAGACATTTTCTGCGAGATCAAAAACGGTGCCGCTGAACGGTGCCATTGCATCCAGTCCAAGTTCTTCTTCAAGACGTCTTGCAAAAATTTCCGTCACTTCATCATCACCATGTGTGACAAAAACTTTTGTCGGATTCTGACTGAAAGATTTGATCCAGGTCATCAGTCCGTTTACATCCGCATGACCACTGATGCCCGGCATCTGGCAAATTTCTGCACCAACATAAACAGTCTCACCGAAAAGTTTTACCTCTGTAGCACCTTCGAGAAGTGATCTTCCGAGGGTACCAATTGCCTGATAACCGACAAACAGAATCGTGTTGTTCGGATTCCACAGATTGTGTTTCAGGTGATGTTTGATTCGACCGGCATCACACATACCGCTCGCAGAAATAATTACCTTGCAGTCTTCGTCAAAGTTGATTGCTTTGGAATCGTCACTTGTGATCGAGGTTTTCAGTCCCGGGAACATCAATGGGTTGATGCCCTTATTTACAAGTGCCAGTGCTTCTTCATCAAAACAGTCATAAATATGTTCGTTAAAAATGGTTGTCGCTTCATTTGCCAGCGGACTGTCCACATAAACCTTGAAGTTGTCGTGTCCATAGACGCGTCCTTCTTCTTTGATCTGACGGATGAAATAAAGCATCTCCTGCGTACGTCCTACCGCAAAGGACGGAATCACAACACTTCCTCCACGGTCAAAGGTTCTCTGGATCACCTCACTCAGAAGTCCTACATAATCCGGCCGATCACCATGACTCCTGTCACCGTAGGTAGACTCCATCACAACATAGTCAGCATCATGAAGGTATACCGGATCTTTGATCAGTGGCTGATTGAGATTTCCGATGTCACCTGAGAAAACAATTTTTTTCTCTTTGCCGTCTTCGTTGATGATCACTTCAATGCTTGCAGATCCAAGCAGGTGTCCGGCATCGACAAAACGTACACGGATACCTTCCGCCGGTGTGATCGTCTTTTCATATGGACACGGGACAAAATTCTGGAGGACACCCAACGCATCTTCCATTGTATATGCCGGTATAAACTCCGGCTTGCCCTGACGACGTCCCTTACGGTTTCGCCATTCTGCCTCGAACATCTGAATGTGAGCACTGTCACGAAGCATAATGTCACAGAGATGGCAGGTCGCCTGTGTCGCATAAACCGGTCCCTGAAAACCTTTTGCATAGATTGCCGGCAGATTTCCGGAATGATCCATATGTGCATGGGTCAAAAGCACAAAATCAAGGTCACTTCCCTTAACCGGTATTTCCTGATTTTCATAATAATCGGGTCCCTGTTCCATACCACAGTCTACAAGAAACTTCTTACCGGCAGCTTCCAGATAATAACAGCTTCCGGTTACTTCGTGTGTCGCCCCAATAAAGGTTATCTTCATGTGCGAGCCCCCTTTGTCTGAAAAATCACGCAAATATATATTGTTGTAATCATTATACACGATTTACTTGTTTTTTAACAGTATTTTTGTGTAAAATCACAGGAGAAATACAAGAAAAAACAGGGCGGGATCTGAAATCCCGCCCTGCCTTACATGGTTTTGGTTTGGTTTTTAAAAGCCTGCAGGCACCTCGTCCCTTCGAAAGGTAACGGATGTTTACACGGTTTATTAATTGCATTCTCCGGTGTACGTGATGCCCGCAGTAGTTTGGTTTAAAGATTTTGTCTTAGGTTTTTAAAGTTATAATTTGTTAATTGGTTTTACATGGTTTAAAAAAGTTTGGTTTTTGGTTGATTTTTGGTTTTCTCTTTAATGTTGTTTTTGGTTAATAGTTACTGTTGAATGATTGGAATTACTTAATCATAATGCCACTTGTAAGTGTGGAAGCTGATTCCTTTAAGCCGTCATTGCTGGCCGCATGGTATCCGCGCACACGGTAGTATGTGCCGCTTGGAACGATAACATTCAGCCCCTTTTCCAGACTCGTTACATTTTTTGCAGTATACTCAAAAATCTTATATGTACTGTATCCTCCATCTACTTTTCTTTCCAGAAAAAGTGATAAATACACCTTACTGCATTTCTTATGACATTGGGTCAGTCCATAGATTGAAAGTTCCCCACTGTTTACCTTTTGGATTTTTACATTACCACAATTAAGATTTGTACTTCTCGCAGGATAATATGCCGTATCTTCGGCAAAATCCTCTGTGGTTTCCTCAGCCGTGATCTCATCCAGAATACTGGTAGTTTCTGCCAGTACCGGCGTCACACTCATTCCCACTGACAGACCGACAGCCATAAGAAGACCAAGTAATTTCTTCCCTCTGCTCATTTCTCACTCCTTTCATTATGCAAACATACCCTTACATAATATATACGTAAGAAATCACAAAAAATCACTCTAAAATTTCATATATTTTACAATATTTTTTAATTCTTCTTCTGAAAATTTTCCCATTAAATAATATTCCACATTTTCATATCTCCATCTGGCAGAATATGTCGATTGTTCGTCCCCTTTATCGATAATTTCTTTAATTGTGATATCTATTCCATCGTTTGATATAACATCAACAACTTTTTCTTCTCCATTTATAACATTTACATTACTGGCAGTATTCTCATTTTGTTTATCTATAAAAAGTAAAATCATAGTATCTGCATATTCATATTCTATTCTGGCTAATGAAGCAGGCTCATCAACTGTATAGTCATAAAACTTCATTTTCTTCGGCCGATAATAAAATTCCGGTACCTCAACCCCAATTTTATTCTTTATATCCTCTATAGCTTCATACTCATCTGTGTTTACACTTTCATTGTCCTCATCATTATCGACAACTACTCTCGTATCATCTCCAGACAAATATTTCAGCCCCCTGATAAAATAACTCCGATTCGCCTCACTGGTCATGCTCGCGGCAAACACACACATCAGACACACGCCTGCCACACCCGCGATTTTACCCAGCCGCAGATAACTCCGCTTCTTTCTGACCGAACGGTCATTCTTTGAACCTTTCTCCGACGATACCTCAATATCAGACACTGCTACTGTCTCTGTCTTCACAGGCGAATCGTAACCTTCTGTTGCCCATGCTGCGGTACCAGCCTCTTTTGAACTTTCCGGCTCCATAGAGACAACTTTATCCACAACTGCTTTTTCCGCGCGGCCGGTCTCCTTCGAGGTTCTCGCCTCCATAGAGATAATTTTCTCCCTGGCTGTCTTTGACACAGAATCATTGTTCTTCTTTGCCACAGCATCTCCGGCAATTTCTGTACCGACACCTCTGACCGCTTTCTTTGAAACCTCCGAAATGTCATCCGGTTCATCCGCCTCATCTTCATACAGCCCTTCTTCTTTCAGGCGCTGATAGAATTTTTCTCTGGGGACACTCAACTCTTCTGCTATATCGAGGTTTTTCTCATACTCCTGTCCGGCAAGCAGAGATTTCTCAATCAGCTCCGCCTCATTGATGTATGTCTCCTCAAGCCACTGCCGGAATTTCTCATCGTCTTCCATATCCGGCATGTCCATCGTCAGATCTTCTATATGATTGTGATTATCCTTTTGTTCTTGTTCAAACTTTTCTTTCATTTTACTATCTCCTGCCGCCGTTTTTACCTCACTTTACACAAACGACAGCTCTATCTCTCCTTGACAATTTTGCCCCGGTGGTTCATAGTTATGGTTAATAAAAAGATTTTTCAGGAGGAATTCCCTATGAAACATATTGTTCTTACCGGCGGTGGTACTGCCGGCCACGTTACCCCTAACATCGCCCTGATCCCGACACTCAAAGCTGCCGGATATCAGATTTCCTATATTGGTTCCTATGAAGGTATTGAGCGTAAGCTCATCGAAGAAATGGGAATTCCTTATTACGGAATCTCCTCAGGCAAACTCAGACGTTACTTTGATCCTAAGAACTTTTCCGATCCGTTCAGGGTTCTCAAAGGTTTCCTCGAAGCCAGGAAGCTCCTTAAGAAACTGAAACCTGACGTTGTATTTTCCAAGGGCGGTTTCGTCACCGTCCCAGTTGTGATTGCTGCAAAAAAATGCAAGATCCCAGCAATTATTCATGAATCAGATATGACCCCGGGCCTTGCCAACAAGCTCTGTATCCCTTCCGCAGTCAAAGTATGCTGCAACTTCCCTGAGACCGTCAGCAGTCTTCCGGCAAATAAAGCTGTCCTCACCGGTACTCCGATCCGTCAGGAACTTCTGAAAGGTGACAAAGAAGCCGGCAGACAGTTCTGCGGATTTACTACCGACAAACCGGTCCTTATGGTGATCGGCGGAAGTCTCGGTGCAGCCTCTGTCAATGACCACGTCCGCAAGATCCTTCCGGAACTTCTGAAAGAGTTCCAGGTCATCCATCTCTGCGGCAAGGGCAAAATGGACGAGTCCCTCAAGGGTACCGAAGGGTATGTACAGTACGAATACATCAAGGAAGAGCTTCCGGATCTCTTCGCACTGTCCGATGTCGTGATTTCCCGTGCAGGCGCCAATGCAATCTGCGAGATCAGTGCCCTTCACAAACCAAACCTTCTGATTCCGCTCTCTGCAAATGCGAGCCGCGGTGACCAGATCCTGAATGCCCGTTCTTTTGAAAAACAGGGATTCAGCATGGTACTTGAAGAGGAAGAAATCACCGATGAAAAGCTCCTCGATACCATCCATCAGTTATACAAAAACCGTCATACTTTCGAAGAAGCAATGGCAGGTGGCAAACAGATGGATTCCATTCATCATATCTTTTCTCTTATTGAGGAATGTGTATTATCCAGGTAAGCAACAGAAGGCAGTTACAAATGTGACTGCCTTCTTAGTTTCTCCAGTTCTTCTATAATCCATGCCTTTGAACGCAGATTACGGTTGTTTACATTGTTCGTTGTGATCCCGTATTCCTCAGCAACTTCCGAGGCCGGAATCCTGTGCATCTTGGTTTTTATCAAAATATCATAGTTCTGTGGATTTCTCATTCTGAGTTTCCGAAGAACAAGTCTCTGATAAGTTTCTTCTTCCATGCGCAGAAGCTGTGCTTCCGGGTCTCCTCTTTCATCGGGAGTCTCTTCCACACCCTCTTCGTCGAATGTACACATTTCCTGTTTGGTGGAGGGTTTTCTGAAATAATCGTTGCATCTGTTTGTAGTTGCGCGAAAAACCAGTGCTTTCAGTTTCTTATGGTCTGAATAATCCAGATTTTCCCTCATCTTGTATAATGTGATGAAAATCTCCTGACTGATATCTTCTGCCAGAAGTTTATCCTTCGTGATACAGTATGCAACATATGCTGAGAATCTTTGATATTCATCATAGAACTTATTAAAATTCTCAATCGTCATTCGTATTTACGCTTTCGTTTTATTTTGTCATTTTTTCTTACGTATTCTGTATGACTCATGCTTTTACTTTACTCAGAATCTCTTCTTTCATTTCATCGGTCAGCTCACCCGGTTTCCATGTCAGACCAACCTGATCGCCTTCATAACGCGGAATCAGATGCATATGGAAATGAAAAACTGTCTGACCTGCAATCTCACCATTGTTCTGTACGATGTTAAATCCGTCACAGTTCAGTCCGTCTCTGAGTTTTGTTGCCATTTTTTTTGCAAGAACCATTGCTTTCGCTGCGGTCTCATCCGGAAGTTCATAAATATTGGCGGCATGTGATTTCGGAAGAATCAGCGAATGTCCCTTAGAAGCCGGTCCCAGATCCAGGATCACGCGGAAGTCTTCGTCCTCATATAATGTAGCGGATGGAATTTCTCCATTCGCGATTTTACAAAAAATACAATTTTCCATGATAAATTCCTCCTTCAGAATTCTGTAAAAATAACTGTTTAATAACTATATTGTCTCGTATTTGTGCGAATTTTTCAATACGAAATTTGTTGATTGTGGTATTTTATGATGATACACTTCCCATGAGGTGACAGATTATGCAGGAAAAGAACAAATTGGAACAGCAGAAAAAAGAATTTCAGTCGACACTCTCAATGTTCTCACATGAGATACGTAACCCCCTCGCTCTTATCACAAGTGAGTTACAGATGTTATCCGACCATCATCCGCAACTTTGTCTGGATGAACACTGGGACAACATTATGGAAAATCTGAATTACATCCGCGAGCTTCTCGATGAACTTTCCCGGTACCAGAATGCAGGACATCTCTCTCTCGTATCAACAGATACAAGCCTGTGGCTTGATCGAATTACCAATACCTTTCGACCTGCACTGGATTATCTGGGCATTGTACTTGAGACTGACATCCCTAAGGATCTTCCCCATCTTGAACTGGATCAGACAAAAATCCGTCAGGCTCTTTTTAATCTTCTCCGCAATGCACAGGAGGCCATTCAGCACGCACACGGAAAAATCCAGATTGCCGCTTCTGCTGTTTCAGATGGAATACAGATCACCGTCCATGACAATGGCTGTGGTATGACTGCCCAGCAGACGGAACAGATCTTTTTTCCTTTCGTAACGTACAAGCCCGGCGGCACAGGTCTCGGGCTTGCTGTCACCCGGCAGATCATCGAAGCACACCATGGGACGCTCCGCGTCGAAAGTGTACCCGGTGAAGGAACAACCTTTTATATTCTTCTGCCTCTCGGATGATACAGAAGAATGGAAATCATTATTCCACAAACCAGTCCGGCAACGTGGGCTGTATTGTCCACTCCTGTGCTGGTAAATCCATAATAAAGAGAAAAAAATGCCATGACAAGAATCTGTCTCGCAGACAAATCTCCGAGCCATCCTTTGTTGCGGATCACAATATAAATCATCGCTCCCATAACAGCAAAAACTGCACCGGAAGCACCCGCTGATACGGCAAAATCCATAGATTTCAGCTCAACAAGCACTGAGATCACATTTCCGAGAAGTCCGCCCACAATATAGATGATCAGAAATTTCATCTTGCCGATTACACGTTCAAGACGGCTTCCCAGAACAAACAGAACCAGCATATTATTCAAAAGGTGTTCGATTCCGAAATGCAGGAACATACAGGTAAACAGTCGGTAATATTCCCCACCTTCTATGATCATCGGTGTGTAGGCTGCGCCGCAGTCCAGCATATGCATCGTGTTCTGTGAACTGCCGGTGCATTCCACCGCGAGAAACACAATAATATTGATCAGGATCAGGCCGACTGTCACCGGCTCTTTTTTTATTTCTTCCATATAGATCATTACTCCAGAATTTGTTCAAATCTCACTGCCACATCCTCCGGGATATGATAGAATTTCTTGAAACGTTTTGCCCATCGCTCATTTGGCGGTATAGTCTGACAGCAATATTCCGAATACGGCAGAACAGGCAGCACAATTTCCTTCTGTTCCTGCTCTATTCCCGTCTGTATCAATTGTGCTCTGTAATCGTTTACCTGACCGATTGCCAAAAACATTCTTACATATATCACACACAGAACACAGACCGCCATTCCTGTTATCAGTATAGGATAGAACAACTCTGTCCTGTATCTGCCTGTCAGATATCTGAGAAGCTTCAACAGCAACAGCGCCTGAAAAATATAAGATACGTAAAAACATCTCGCACCAATAGGATTCGCCGCCAGAAGCGGCGCCGCCACAGCTCCCGATGACAGATAAAGAATGCACATGGAAATTCCCTCTTTCCTGTCTACATTTTTCCAGATGCACAAAAGCACATTTGCAAAAAACAAAATCGCAAGCATGGTATTGATCACATTATTCAGCTTTTGATCACTGTCAAATACCCATTGTGGATAAATTTTATGAAAGACACTATATACACTGTACCCACAAAATACTACCGTCATTTCTATTGTGGCAAAAGTTTTTCGCCCACTTTTCTGAATCAAAATCAACAAGACGATAATCAAAAGTATATTTAACACCCAGTTATTTATTGATAAATGATACCAGATATTGCTAATAAACTGTCTTGCCATTCCACTGACAGTTGTGTGAATTTCTTTATATCCGTCTGATCCGTCAGCAGCTCTTGAATAGGCACCATTAGAAAACATAATCAGCGCCCCCGCTATAGAAGCCCATAAAAAATTTAATTCTATAAGCGGAATTTTTTTATAACGGATCAGTGTATACACAACAATCCATACTGCATAAAAAACCACAAACACTGTAATATTCTCAGAAAACAACTGCACAGAAATACCAAGTGGAATTACCATAATTGTTTCCCAGACAGGAATAGCAGGCTGCTTCTGCTTCGTATACACCCATTCCGTCCAGTTATAATAAATCAAAAACAGAAAAACCGGTGGAACAAAATTTACAAATGCTGCCGGCCAGCCATAGCTCTGCTGAAACAATGTTGATGGAATTGAGATCAAAAGAAAAAAAGCTCCCAATAATAAAAATGTATTTTCTTTTGTCCTGCTTTCTTCTTCGAAACGTATATTTTTATACATAACATCCAAAAGCCACACAACACCTGCAGCAAGTACCACAGCCTTTGCCAGTACGCTTCTGGTAACCAAAAGTGCCAGAAGATCTCCCAGATAACGGCCATTATAATCTTTAAAACCGTTTTTCATAAGTTCTATCCGTTCATCCAGACCCCACTGCCATTCATCATGGCAGTATGGTACCTTATATCCGATATATAAAAATACAACAAATGCCGCTATATATATCAACCAGCATACCTTACTTTTCTTTTTCATGGGTTATATTTCTCTTTCATTTTTCTTTCAGAAAGTATAGCATACCATATTATAAAAGTCTATATAACCACTTTTCCTTCAACCGTATTGTCAGGCATTCTCCGTCTATTTTAAAAATATGTACCGGGCCTGTGCAAATTCCACCTGATCTTCATCCTGCAGCTTATATTCCTCTCCTGTTTTCAGTAGTCTTCCATTTACTGATGTTCCATTTCTCGAATTGAGGTCAGACAGATAATATTCCTCATCTACTTTCCGAATCTTTGCATGAATACGACTGACTGTCGGAAGAGAGATCACTGCATCGGCAGCATTTTCCATCTTACCGATTACCATAAGGTCACGGTCAAGATAGATCGTCGCAAGTTCTCCCGGTTCACGGCTTACAAGGCTGGCCGGTCCTTCAGTCTGTCCGGCGGATAAGACGACTGTCTCACCATAGTTTTCTGTCTTTTCAGTTTCGTAGTTCTCATTCTGCTGCACTGTTTCCCGGTATACATTCTGTGAATTTTCCAGACGGTTAGCTCCTGTTTCCCCTGTCCATTCCGACATTTTATACTTTTCTTCACCCCATTCCGACATTTTTCTCTGTGATATATCTGCCTCATACAAATTTTCCGAGTTTCTCTCCGCTCGCTTTTTCTTATCGTCACTTTCCTTCGTATCCGCAAGTTCCCTCTTCACCTTTTGTCTCCATTCTGCACTCATCTGCTTTTTCTGCTTCTTCTTTTCGGCTGTCCAGGACAAGAATGCGGCGAGAACCAAAAGGATAATGGCGCCTCCGAAGATAGCTTCCGCCGGAATCCCAGGAAGATATCCCAGATAGCGAAGTATAAGAAAAATGATCAAAACTGCTGCTGTGGAAACACAAAGTAAAGCACCCGTCCATTCGTTGGAGGACTTTTGAAAATCAGACTCTTCTTTCTTTTTGCCTTTTTTTCTTTTTGAAGTTTTATTTTCCACGTCTGTCTTCAGTAAATGTGAAACATCTGCCTTTTCCTGTATTTTTTCTCCAAAATTGTCCATACTATCCAGATTATTTTCCGGAGGCTTCTGTTCCTGATTCTGTGTGGATTCTCTATCGTTGCTTTTCTCTGTAACTTCTCTGTTCTGATAAATTGCCTCTTTTATATGTTCAAGCTGAAATCCTGTCTCCATTGCTTTCCGGTAGACTCCATAGCCCATACTCACTGCCTGAGAGTCTTCATGGTCAAGTCTCGGGAGAAGGTATTCTGTCAGTTCCCGGAACTGTTCCTGTATCGGATGATGATAATCCGGAAGACAGCAGAATTTCACTTCTCGCTTCTCTATATCCAGAAAGATATACTCCGGACATAAAAGCAGCTGGTCTGTATTCATAAGAAACTCCGCCATCTCTTCCATCACACGAATAAATCCACAAAAAAGCATGTGCAGATCTTTTCTGTGAAATTTCCTCTGTTCATAAAAAGATGCCAGTGACTGCCTGGATGTGATATCATAATAAAACAGCAGATTCCCGTCCAGTCCCTGCAATCTGCACTTTAATATAGAGGGAATCACATTTCCTGTCAGCATTCGTACCTGATAGGATGCTGTATTTACCTTTTCTTCTTCTCGTAGAATCAAATAATTGTGACTTACATCTCTTTTATATTCTGCATACATATTTTAATCTCCTGTTATACCAATCACATCCTTTGCAGCCTTGAGCCTGCGGATCCACTTTACCGGCCGAATAACTTTTGAGCTTCCTTCTGTTTTTAATGTCCATTTAAATCCACCAAAACCTGCAATCGTATCTGCTTCATAAGTTACACTGACTTTCTTTTTTCCTGCATTTACATGGCATCGCAGATTTTCCGCACCAAAGAATCCTACATTTCCAAGCTCCTCACCACGGATTTCTGCTGCTGCCTGCGCCTGTCCGTCCTGACGCACTGCCTCCATACTTCCACTCAATGATGCTTCGCAGGCTGCCTCCGTCAGCCATGCCCGGTTATGTACAAAAAATGACAGATAAATGACTCCCATAACTGTCAGAAGCACGATAGACATGACACATGCAGCCTCTATCGTAAAACTACCCTTGCACAGATTACTTCTATATTGCTTATGTCTTGAGTTTACAATCCTGTATCTGTAATTTTTGAGGATTCTTTTCTTCATATAACCATCCCTCCTACATATCCCAGCAATAAAAAAGGTACCAGTGGAATCTCCGTCTTTCTGCTCTTTCGAAACACCAGCAACAAGACACCGGAACATGCCGCCGCAAGTAGCATTCCGATGCAGGCCATCTGAATATAGCTTTCCATTCGCATCATACATCCCAGTGCCATAAGAAGCCATCCGTCTCCCATACCTACCTGTCCCCGTGTCAGGATGCTGCATGCAAGAATAAAAATACCTATGGCCGCCGGAATCAGATAGTCCGTCATTGTTCTTCCGGTTTTGATACTGTATGCCACTCCTGCCAGTCCAAACATCAGTGTGACCGGTATTGAGATTTCTCTTTTTCGGATGTCCAATAAACTGCTGAAAAGCAGAAAGATCAGTGTGCCGTATTTTTCCATTTTCCTTTTCCTTCTTTCTTCTGATCATTTCATTCTTTCTGAGATTTTTATTGCAGCTTATGTAATGTCTACGCAGAATCTCTATCCGCATTTGCTGCATACATGCATGTTTCCAAGCTGTGATTTCTTGACCAGCCGAACAGTACGCTTCAGTCCACTGCAGGACGCATCATTGTGGTAACGGTTCCCGGAGCCTGTAATGTAAACAGTCCCGGAAGGGTTCTGATGTCGGCTGCAGGTCTCACATGGGCTGTATTTCTCCCCATTATCATTTCGCCTCTGTGATACACTGCTTCCGGACACCTGTGTAATAGACAGGTTCAGATAACGGCAGCCTGCTTTTGTGTGATATACAGAACCACTTTCTGTCACAAAAACCATTTCTTCAGGTTCTGTGCTGTCACCGGAGCCTTTCCCGCCTTCTTCTGCGCCCGTCCACGCATGGACTTTCACGGTATTATGCATCCAGACTTTTGGAAGTGGTATCAACGCACCAACCGGACTGTATGAATACACATCGGGCAGTGTGATTTCATCCGGTCCATTTCCGTCCGCCACATACGCATACATCCCGGCTTCCTTCGTCTTTTCACACAACGCCTGCAAATGTGTCGTCTGCAGACTGTAAATGTCCATAAAGGAAATCATTGTCACCATACCCAGAAAAAACAGCGGAAGTACAAGTGCTGTCTCTACTGACAGTCCTGCCTTTTTTATCTTTGCACATGAGGTACACAAAGATACCTTTTCAGAAAGCGTCAGGAGGATTCTGCCTATCGGGGACGACAGATACCATCTGTTCAGAGAGCGTGTCCTTTCTTTATTCTTTCTGTCTATCTTGTTTTGATTCCCATTGAGCTTTTTTTGTGCCTTCTGAAAAAGCATCTTTCTGCACCTCCTTTTAGCGGGCGGCGAGAACGCCGCCCGTCAGCCCTCAGATATAGCTGTATTGTTTTGTTACGGTATATGTTCTGCTTCTGTTTGCTCGCACATCCACAGACGCCTCAATTGCTTCAATACAACAGTCCAGCCGGAACTGTTCTCTGCCTTTTGTCGCACGTATCTCCGCTTCAATCATATCCATTCCCCGCTTAAGTTTCTGCGAACGTGAAGTGGATAAAAGAAGTACCTGCAGATAATCTTCATATGACATGCCGCCCTCCACATCTTTGCGCTCACTGTCCATTTCCTGCAGGAGATTTGAAAGATTTTCCAGTGACAACTGCCAGTCCGCCGGTGATTTCACAAGCGGTACTTTTCCTCCATGAAAGAGTTCCCGCAGATCCACAATGCTCTCCGCAAATGACCAGCACAATATCAGCGCTGTCTCAATCACCACTGCTGCCGGAGGAATCAGAAAACCGGATGCAACCGCCAGTGCAAGTGCCTGTATCTGTGCTCTCTTTGATGCATCAGTCATCAATGCCGATACATTGATTCCTTCGCGGATCAGAAGGAGCCGCCTTGCAACTGTCTGGAGATTTTCCCGGTCACTGGATTTTCCACCCAGGAGATACTCAATCTGATATTTAAGTCCTGCGGTGGACGGTTCCCGGTAATTTCCCAGATGTTCCATCAGATACTGCTGGTAGAGAATCTGCGAAGTCGCAGAAGAAGTCTGGATATTCTCCGCCGGAAGATTGATTCCTTCCTGCAGCTGTCGGTGGGACACAAGATTCGAAAGAGAAATCTGACTCTCGGAAATACCCTGGTCAGCCGGAACAACCAGATCAAGCAGCCCCATTTTTCGAATCTGTTTTATGATTGGAATCGGATTCGTGACTGCAGGAGGTTTTGGTGTTTCCACGATCTCATTGCCGCCGGCATTTCCGCCTGATTCTTCACCACTTCCGAAGATATCTTCGGCACCTGAACCGGTTTCTGACTTCGAGGCAGCTTCGGCTTCCTGACTTTTTTGTGCTGCTGAATCCATCTCTGTATCATAATTTTCGAGGCTGTTGCCATCCTCACTCTGACATCCGGCTTCTTCCGCCTGTCTGATCTTTTCTTCTTTTTTGTGATAACGGTCAAGAAGAAGTCCTACGCCCTGGCTTCCAAGTGTGTCTCTCATAAATGTCACTGCCTGCCGGAAAAAAATTTCTCCGCCTTCATCAGTTGCCAGACGATAGCCGGTAAATCCGCCCTGTTTCAAAGCAAGCTTCTGACTGTTCTGTTTCAGTACAGGTTTCATATAGGATTCAAGGTTGTCATATACCGCAGCCAGATTTAAATCTGAGTTGCCCTGTGCTCCGTCAATGAAAAACAGGTCATATTCCTTCATAAGGAAACGGTCATACTGTCCAAACAGAGAATAGAGTCCGATATCCATACTGTCCAGAATCTGTGTTCTTGCCGCCGCAGCCTGCACCGACTGGATTCCGGTCGTAACAAGTGACAGCAGCAAGCTCAGAATCAGCGCCAGAAAAACAGTGATACTTCCTTTTTTCTCCATTGGCATACTCCTTTCCTTTTCAGATAGAATTACTCTGCTTCGTAATCTTGCTCAAAATACTTCTCACCAGATTCGTCAGCTGTTCCTTAAAAATGATTACCAGACTGATCAGCACCACCAGTATCAAAATGATTTCAACGACACCTACTGCATCTTCTTCACGCATAAACTCTCTCGCTGTCCGCATACATGCACTCATATTCTGCCTCCTTATTCTATCTGCTCTTTCCTGCTGCTCCATCATCCATAGAAAGATAAAAATGCCGGTATCATAATGATCGCCATCACCACCGCAAGCATCATGACCATCGGTACGAGCAGCTTTGTAGCCGCTGTCTCACCCAGCACTCTTGCCTTTCGCTTCCTTTCATCCCACGCTTCCAGTGCTTCTTTTTCCAGAAGATCCGCCATTCTGTGACTGCCTTTTTGCAGATTCTGGATCAGAATCGTGGAAAAGGTCTTATACTTCATCTGCCCGCATCTTTCTCCGAATCTGCGATATGCTTCCAGTTCTGCAATGCCACTGTCCATCTCATGACACATGATTATGATCGCTTCATACGCATATCGCCCGGTCTTTGGACGGTTTCTCATGTAATCTGCACTCATTTTCTGAAACACCTTACGTGCCGTCATGCCTGCCTGAATCAGAAGAGTAAATTTCATAATCAGCGACGGATAATCCATCAAAAGCTGTTCTGCGCGTTTTGCCATTTCTTCCTGCTGCTCTTTTGCTTTTTTCAGCATCACAACAAACGCTGCAAAAAACGCAAGTGATGCCAGAAGTGATCCTGTCCGATCACCGGACTTCTGCCAGATAAGTTTCTGACCGTCCCATTGATCCGGCAGATAATAATAATCCGGATCCTGTTTCTGCTGATTGTATTCTTCGATGATTTCTCTTAATTCTTTTTGTTTCTGTTCTGTCTCATTTACTTCCTGCTCCGGTTCGACTTCCGTCTCCTCCGTCTCTTTCTCCGGAATCTCCACATCAAACTTCTGCGGTTTCCGACCATCCACAGACACTTCAAGTTCTTCCGTGTATGCACCATCCAGATTCTTCTCCATGCGGTGTCCTTCCTGATAGACCACATCTTTGCCGTCTGTCATGGTCAGTGCCATTCCCAGAAGATTTCCGCAAACCGCAACAAGCAGAAACAGCCGCATGCTCTGTCGATCCGCGATTCCGTCCAGACGAATCCAGCCGGCCTTCCATACAAGCACAATCCCAAAAGTCAGCACAAAGAGTATTATATGTACCCACATATCTTATTCTGTGCGGCTCTCCCGCATTTCCTTTCTAAACTTCAATATCTACGATCCGTCTTCCGAGCCAGTAAGAAAACCCGTAAATTGCAAGACATAAGGACATCGCCAGAATTCCGAACGGATTTCCATAGAGTACTTCAAGGAATCCCGGTGAAGTCATCTTAAGATACAGAATGATTCCGGCCGGCATCAGACTCATGATCATCTGTTCCGCCTTTTTTGCCGCCAGTGTCGTCTCAATTTCTCTGCGCACGTCAATCTTGTCACCCAGCATCCTCGAAGAAGTCTGTATGATCCGGTTCATGTCACCACCGGTTCTTTTGGCGGTATAAAAAACAGCTGCAAAATTTTCGATATCTTCGATCCCACTTCTGTCACCAAAACTCATAAAAAGCTCTTCCACCGGCACACTTACCTTCAGCTGTGTTTCCATATAATGAAATTCCCGCACAATATCTGTTTCCTGCGGATACAGCCGTTCCAAGTCTCTGGAACATGCCATAACTGCATTTTCTACAGAATATCCTGCCTGAACGGCAACACTCAGCGCATTTAACGCATCTTTAAACTGATAATTCAGGTTCTTTTTCCGTTCACGGATCAGCCCTTTCTTTTTCCATTTCAGAAAAAATACCGTAACCGGCAATGCAAGAAACATCAGCCATGGATTCTGATAGAAAAGATAATCCACCGCACCACACAGCAAAAGTCCCTGCACCAGATACTTCAAAATCTCTGTCATGGAAAAACGATACTCTTCATAACTCTGCTTCATATGGTCACTCCTGCCCGTATCAGCTTTTCCCTGTTCAGAAGTTCGGCGGTCTGTACCAGTCCCTTTCCCTCCTGCCAGCGATAAAGCGTACGTGTCTTTATTTCATGATTTTCAAATCCGCATATTTCTGTTATCTCAAGTACCTTACGGCTTTTGTCACGCATTCTTCCCAGATGAATAAGAATATCAACACCGGAAGCAATCTGCCTTCGAATGGCCTCAAGCGGAAGATCTACTCCCATCAGGGTCATGGTTTCAAGTCTTGAGAGCATGTCCGAAGCCGAATTGGCATGGGCAGTGCTTAAGCTTCCGTCATGTCCGGTATTCAAAGCCTGCAGCATATCGACCGCTTCACCACCACGTACCTCGCCAACAATGATCCGATCCGGTCGCATACGAAGCGCAGTCTTGATCAGGTCACGAATCGTAATCGATGTTGCCCCTTCCATGTTTGCCATCTTTGCTTCAAGACGCACCAGATTGGCAATTCCCTGTATCTTGAGTTCTGCATTGTCCTCAATCGTGATCAGCCGTTCATCTGGCGGAATATAATTGGACAGTGCGCCAAGAAACGTCGTCTTGCCGCTTCCTGTCCCGCCTCCAATGACCATGGAATATCGTGCACGCACAAGTGCCGCAAGAAATTCTGCACATTCCGGCGGCAGGCTTCCAAGTGAAATCAGTTTTTCCATCGTAATCGGCGTATCCGGAAAGCGCCTGATCGTCAGAATCGGACCGTTGAGCGCCACAGGGCGGATCACCGCATTGACTCTGGCACCGTTATCCAAACGGGCATCCACAATAGGCATTGATTCGTTGACCACCCTGTTGCACTTACCTACGATCTGCTGAATGACATCTTCCAGCTTTTCTCCGGAAGTAAATGTTTTGTCCCATTTTTTCAGTTTTCCGGCACGCTCCACAAAGATGGCATCCGGTCCGTTCACCATGATCTCCGTCACCGTCTCATCCTCGATCAGTTCCTGCAGAACATCCAGTTTGCGAACAGAATGAAAAAGTTCCTGGCGAAGCTGTACCTTTTCTTTCAGCGAAAGACCGTACTCCCGCATCCGCCCGAGTATCAGATCATCGATCTCATCAAGGATTTCTTCATCACTCAGCTCTCTTGCGAGATCCAGCCGCTCCATCAGATGTGTACGAAGTTCCTGAAATAGTTCCCTGCTCATCTGTTTTCCTTTCTGAAAATTACCTTCAGAGATTTTCTTTCTCAAGCAATTCTCTTACAAAATCTCCCAGTTCACTCCAGACCAGTTCCTCTATCCGAAATTCATTGTCCGTATTTTGGGATAGTATCGGAAGCAATACTTTTTCTATTCCTGCCAGTAACTGCGAGTAATCACGCAAACGCAAAAGTTTTTCAAACTGTTCCATTTTGCACTTCGAGATGCGGTCGTCGCGCACCGGCACATAGACTCTCGTACACAAGTCAAGAATCTGAAATACTTCTTCGATTCCATCGCCCACATCCAATATGACTGCCTCATAGGAACTGTGCAGAACGATTTCCTGCAAAAGGTGCTCCCAGTCCTGCCACCTTGTCCCCCGGATGTCCTCTGGGGACTGTACCGGCGGTATAAAATCCATACTTCCCATACTCTGAATCATACTGTTCATTTTTACGGTAATGCCTGCCTGCTCCTGTCGTACAAAATACAGAAGATCACTAAGTGTATAGGGGTATTCCTTTTCAAAGAGTTCTTCAAACCCGGAATACTCTTCCATGTTGAGATAAAGAACTGATTTCTCTCTGCCCAGGATCTGAGCCAGTGCCAGCGCAAAAGAAGTCTGCCCGCAGAATCCGAGCGGTGAATAAATCCCCAGAAGTTCTGTCGTCTTTTTGAGCACCGGCATCTGCGCCGGAAGCACGGCCTTTTCTGCACCATAACACGCCATCACCTCACGGACAATATCCGAAGATGCCTGATACTTATAAACATCGGCATATCTGTCCAGTTCATCCGGTTTGCTGCCCTCGGTCAGAATCACGATCTTGCCGATATCCAGCTCACCGACCTCAGGACACATTGCCTCCGCTGAGATCAGAAGAAGCTCGACCGGGTTTTCTTTTGCATATGCAACAAAACTGCTGACATTAGTAAATGCCTGAATCTCAAAAGGAATATTCTTTTTCTGGTTGAGATAATCCATGAAGTTGCGGGCATATTCCGCCTCGAGATCACAGACTGCAAAAATTTGTTTTTTCAATAAATACCTCCCGTATACAACATCACACTCATAAAGATCGGAATCGTAAAATGAATGTTTTCAAAAGCAGTTCCTGTCCGATAATACGGACTCTGTTTGCCAGTTTCGATAAGTTGTCTTATGTATTGTTCCAGATAGTGAAATCTTTGGTGGAAGCCGCCGCAAAAAAACAGGATTGCCAGCGATAGTACTGCTCCTGCAAGAACCGCATACCACATACACCATAATATGTGATACGGTCCCATCAGACCGCCAAGCACGCAGAAAAGCTTTATGTCACCTGTACCCAGCATTCGAAAATAAAACAGCCATCCCAGAAGCACAATCGGCACAGCCGTACCAAGAACAAACTGCACTATACCATGCCGGTTTCCGGACCATATACTGTAAGTCAGCCCTGCAATAAATGAGCAGATGATCCAGCTGTTTTTTATCCGCATCTCATACAGATCCATCAACACTGCGATACCCGCAATCGTCAGAAGCAGCATCTGACGAATGATTACTTTACTCACACCCCTTTCTCAAACTAATAAAAAATTGGGATTACCCGTCAGATCTGACGGAAGGAATACCAGAAGATCTCTGGTGAGCTTTATTATAGAGCGCTTCGTTCTTCTTGTAAAGAAAATTCGTTCGTCAAATTCTCCTATATTCTGACAGATGCGCAGGTTGCACAATCGCACTCTCTTCTGTATAATAAAAGACAGCATGAAAACGGAGGGGGACACATACTGCCATGGAAAACATCAAAAAAATTGAAGATATGTCGCTGAATGCATGGCCATCACACAAAATGGAGCTTTATGACGGCTGGATTCTGCGTTTTTCTTATTTTTATACACACCGTACCAACAGTGTGGAACAATTTGGAAATTCCATGCTTCCATGGAGAGAAAAAGTCGCCTACTGCGAAAACGTCTACAAGCGTCTCGGCTCTCCGGCTATCTTTAAAATCAGTCCTGTTGTATCACCGGATTTTGATTACACACTGGAAAATCGTGGCTACGAAATCCAACATACGACGGAGGTCATGACAATGGCTCTGTCAGACGCACATATTGACACCCATTATCAGGATGTCATGCTTACTGATGAAATTCCGGATATCTGGATCAACAGCCTTTTTGACCTGAAAGGAATGACCAATCCAATTCACCGGGCAGTCGTACCTTCCATGTACCGTGCGATTCCGAAAGAAACCATCTGTGCTTCTATCTGGAAAGACGGCAAAATCATCGCTACTGGTCTCGGAATCCTTGACCGTGACTACATTGGTATCTACGCGATCCATGTCAAAGAAAAATACCGTGGCAAAGGTTATGCCCGCCAGATCTGTACCGCTCTTCTAAGTGAAGGTATGAAAAAAGGCGCCCAAAATGCCTACCTTCAGGTAGTGCAGGGAAATACAGCCGCCAAAAATCTGTACACCTCTCTCGGTTTTACAGATTCCTATACGTACTGGTTCCGTGTACAGCCTGACACCACAAAGGAGAACAATATAGAATGAAAAAATTAATTACCATCGGCATCGCCTGTCTGCTTTCACTCTCCCTTTCCGGGTGCAGTCTCGGAAGTGTAATCGACCGTTTTACCGCTTCAGATGATGCTGCCATTCAGGACATCAATCCTGAAAGTACCCGGGTCTATATGGATGAAATCCGTGGAGAACTTCAGAATTTTACCGGCAATCAGATCACTCTCCTGAGCGATGAAGAATCTTATACCTTTGATATTTCCCAGGCAACGCTGGAATGCAGCAACGGTATGCTTGCCGGAGATGCTGTCAGTGTTGTATATGAAGGCCAGCTCGACAGCACCAATACGGGAGCCGTGCATGCCCTGAAAGTAGTTGACGACTATCATCAGATGACCACACTTGAAGATCAGACTTTCCGCGGACAGGTACAGGTGTTGACAGCCAATTGCATCACTGTCAAATCAGATAAAAATCAGACTGTCACTTTTCCGGTCACCGGTACCGAGCAATATTATCAGGCCGGAATCAAAGCCGGAAACTGGGTATACATCCACTATAAAGGCAACCTTATTGCCGCTGCAGACGGAAATGCCGCAACTGCCGACGGCTCTCATACAAAAACCTTCAGTGTTTCTGATGTAGATCCGTTTAATGTTCCTGATCCGACACCGACTCCTGCACCACAGGAAGGTACAGAAGTAAAAAAGGAAAATAAATTGCGCGCTGTGATCCAAAACATTCAGACCAATGTTTTGCAGGTATCCATCGAAAACACCACCACTGTCCTGAATCTGGATATGTCTGCACTCCCCTGCTATTTCAAAGGCGGTGCTGAGACCGGATCACATGTAAATATTATTTACACAGGTGATTTTAACGGAACCACACTGGATGGCATCAGTATTCTCGGAATTACCGGTGAAAATCCGGATAAATTAAGCGAACGTGATATCGGTTTTACTATCTCCGGTGGCATCATTGCTTCTACCGCCAACACGATCACACTCCGTACTTACGATGGCGCAGATATTACCTGCAATACGGAAAAAGCCACCAACTCTTCATCCGGCGGGCTGCTGACCGGAAGTTCAGTAAAAATCACATTCAACCCTGCTGATTCCAAAGGAACCAATATTTATACGTCAATAAAAATAGAAGATCTGTGATTACAGGTCTTCTATTTACGTTCTGACACTCTTTTCTGATTATCATACTTTCTGTTTTATTTTCTTTTAAATCTGTCTCTGATTTCTTTTTCTCCTGTCTCCAGCCACTCTTTCACTTCTTCGGAATCACCGAGGATCTGACGGAACGCTCCCCATTCCTGTACAATGCCCTTTCCATGAGGCACCATATAGGCTCCGGCATCGCTTCCCGGTGCTACTTTTACTTTTTTCTGATAGGCAAGCCGTATATTCTTTTCCGCCTGATGAATGATTGGTTTCAAAACACCATCTTCATAACGGCCACATCCTACCAGATTTCTTACTGTAACAAGTGTCGGCACCCAGACAGTATTGCTGTCTGCCAGCATGGCTATTGTTTCCTCGTCCATATAATTGCCATGTTCCAGACTGTCCACACCTGCCTCGATTGCAGCTCTTGTACCGTAAATTCCGTTTGTATGACTCATGACAGCAAAACCCTCTTCGTGGGCAATGTGTACCATCTCTTTGACTTCCGCTGCGTCCACAGGAGTTCCCGTTACTTTTCCGTGATCATTAAAGTCCAATAGCCCAGTGGTCATGATCTTGATAAAATCTGCTCCCTCTGACGCTGCTTCCAGTACTCTCTGATGGAATTCCTTAAGCGTATCAAATCCACGACCCACAATTTTTCCATAATGTCCGTTTTTATGTATAGCAAATACCGGAGAGCGATACTCAATCCCATATTCAGGAGCCAGTCTGCCAGCCAATAAAGATGCCCCGTATGGATCACCACCTTCACGCACAAACGTCACGCCTGCTTTTCTGTATGCATCCAGAGCACTGCGCACAGCTACTTCATCAGCTTTTACTTTGTGTGTCTGAACAGCTCTGTGATAATCAGTACCATTCATAAATATGTGTGCATGACATTCTCCAAACATCTTCTGTCACCACCGATCACTGACGGAAAAACTGACGGATTTCTTCTTCAGATGCCTTCACAGAACCCTGTACAAAAAATGGCTTTCCACCACCTCTGCCATTCAGCGCCGCGTTCATTTCCTTTGTGAACTGTCTGAGATCTCCATTCAATTCACCCATCGCATATTTGTAGCTGCCATCTCCGTTTGAGGAAAACACAGCACAGCATCCGGAACATTTCTGCATCACAGCATCTGCCATCTTACGCACCTGATCTGCCTCCAGTCCATCATGAAAAAGAAGAACACTTCCCTCTCCTTCCCACCGGTCTGCTTCAGCCCTGCAGAGTTCATCCACCACATGTGCAACCTGTCCTTTCAGGCGGAAGTTTTCATCCTGAAGCCGTCCTACAGCCACAGCAGTCTCGCCGATCTTTGCAGAAAGTTTCACGGAAACCTGTCGGTTCTGGTCATTAACCATATTCAGATAATCCATGACTCTCTTACCGCAGATCATAGTCAGGCGGATACCCTCATGGAAATTTTCGACTGTAAGGATCTTGACTGCTCCGATTTCTCCTGTATGCGTGACATGCGTTCCACAGCAGGCACAGAGATCCGATCCCGGGAAACGTACCAGACGCACCTGTCCGGTCAGTTCTTTCTTGCTTCTGTAGGAAAGTTTCTCCAGTTCTTCTTTTGACGGGTAAGTAATCTCCACCTCGCTGTTTTCCCAGATTTTTTGGTTGGTCTCTGCTTCAATCTCCGCAAGCTGTGCCTCTGTCAGCACACCGCTTAAATCTACTGTGATCACGTCACTGCTCATATGGAATCCCACATTATCATATCCATACGCCTCATGCACCAGACCACTGACAATATGCTCTCCGGAATGCTGCTGCATCAGATCAAATCTTCGATCCCAGTCAATTTTTCCGATCACTTCACTGCCTGCTTCAACTGCTTCTTTTGTATAATGTACGATCTCCCTATCTTTTTCCTGCACATCCAAAACTGCTATCCCGTTTAATGTACCAAGATCACACGGCTGCCCTCCGCCCTCCGGATAAAAAGCACTCTGATCAAGAATGATCTCAAATCCTTTTTCACATTCTCTGCATTCCAGAACCTTCGCAGTAAATTCCTTTTTGTATACATCTTCATAATAGAGTTTTCTTGTCTCGCTCATGCTGTCAAATCCTTCTTTCTGATAAATTATCTGCACTGTATAGAACTTCTTTTTGATATTTTCAGTATAGCACAGCTTTTGTTTCCTGAACAGAAAAAAGACAGACAAGCAAATTGCAACTAAATTGTTTAAACAATTTGCATCGTCTGTCTTTTTACAAAGTTTTTATGTGAATGTTTTTGTAAATATTATTGCCTGGAATTTTTAATTTTTCAGGTTTTTGGTCACGCGAAGTCTTGTCATTGCTCTTGCAAGAGCTGCCTGACTTCTGTGATATTCTACAATACTCTGCTTCTGACGGAGCTGTTCTTCAGCACGATCACGTGCTTCTTCCGCTCTTCGTATGTCGATTTCCTCCGGACGCTCTACAGTCAGACAGAACAGTTTCGCACGGTTGTTGATCATCTCAACAAATCCGGAACTGACCGCTACTTCTGTCCAGTTTCCCTCGGAATCCTCAAATTTGAGTTCTCCCGGAACGATCGCACAGATCATATTGGCATGATGAGCAAGAAATTCTTTCTGGCCATCTTCAGCCGGAATGATCAGTGAGCAGGCTCTTCCCACAAAGAACTGTCTGTTCGCAGCGTATATTTCAAGACCGAATGTATTCTGCATAAGCCTCACTCCTTACTGTTCCAGAGTTTTTGCTTTTTCAATTACTTCGTCTATAGTTCCTACATTGAAGAATGCATTTTCCGGATACTCATCCATTTCACCATCGATGATCATCTTGAAGCCACGGATTGTTTCTTTCAGTGGAACATATTTTCCAGGAATACCTGTGAAGTTCTCAGCTACATGGAATGGCTGAGACAGGAATTTCTGAATCTTTCTTGCACGGAATACAATGTTTTTATCTTCATCAGAAAGTTCTTCCATACCAAGGATTGCAATGATATCCTGCAGTTCTTTGTACTTCTGAAGGATTTCCTGTACACGACGTGCAACTTCATAGTGCTCCTCACCGACAACATCAGCTTCCAGAATACGGGAAGTAGATTCCAGCGGATCAACAGCCGGATAAATACCCTGCTCTACGATCTTACGTGAAAGTACGGTCGTCGCATCCAGATGTGCGAATGTCGTTGCCGGAGCCGGGTCAGTCAGGTCATCAGCCGGTACATAAACTGCCTGAACAGATGTAACAGATCCGGATGTTGTGGAAGCGATACGTTCCTGAAGTTCACCCATCTCAGTTGCAAGTGTCGGCTGGTAACCTACTGCAGACGGCATACGTCCCAGAAGTGCAGAAACCTCGGAACCAGCCTGTACAAAACGGAAAATATTATCAATAAAAAGAAGTACATCTCTGTGTTCCTGATCACGGAAATACTCTGCCATGGTAAGACCCGTCTCAGCAACACGCATACGGGATCCCGGCGGCTCATTCATCTGTCCGAACACTAAGGCTGTCTTTTCCAGTACACCTGATTCTTTCATTTCGCTCCAGAGGTCATTTCCCTCACGGGAACGCTCTCCTACACCGGTAAAAATAGAATATCCGCCGTGCTCTGTAGCGATATTCTGAATCAACTCCTGAATCAGGACTGTCTTACCAACACCGGCACCACCGAACAGACCGATCTTACCACCCTTTGCATAAGGGGCGAGCAGGTCAATAACCTTGATTCCTGTTTCCAGAATCTCAACTGCCGGTTTCTGTTCTTCAAAACTCGGCGGATCGCGATGGATCACCCAGTGTTCTGCATCGTCCAGCTGGTCTCCTCCGTCAACGGTATCACCAAGTACATTAAACAAACGTCCAAGAGTACAGTCACCTACCGGAACCTTGATTCCGCTTCCGGTCGCAATGACTTCTCTGTCTCTCTGAAGTCCCTCACTGGCGCTCAACATGATACAACGTACCACATCGTTTCCCAGATGCTGAGATACTTCCATAACACATCTCTTACCATTGTTTTCTACTTCAAGAGCATCTTTGATATCCGGCAGATCTCCATTTTCAAAAACAACATCTACAACAGGTCCCATGACCTGTACGATCTTACCTTTACTCATTATCGTCCCTTCCTTTTCTGGGCTTTCGCACCACTGCAAACCTCTGTGATTTCCTGCGTGATCGCTGCCTGACGTGCACGGTTGTACTGGATCGACAAATCCTGTAACATTTTCTTTGCACTGTCTGTAGATGACTGCATGGCGGTCATCCTGGCATTGTTCTCGCTGGCATATGCTTCAACCAGACATCCATAGATCACACCGGTCAGATAATTTGGAATCATGATATCCAGCACACCCTCTGCAGACGGAAACATCTCGATTTCCTCCTGATGGATCTCTGCCGGAATCTGAAGCGGCGAAAAGCTAGTCTTTTTTAAAGGAAGAAGCTGCATATTTACTGCTTCCATCACAACTGCATTCTGCATCTGTGTGTAAATAATATGCACCTCATCCACTTCTCTGTCCAGAAAGCTTCTTATAACTTCCTCACTGATCATTCTTGCCCTGTGCATGGTCGGCTTCTGCACGGTATAGCGGAAGCTTCCATCCATATCCACATTTTTCTTGCTGAAATACTGTCTGCCTACAACGCCAAGCACATAGAGCTTGTGATGACCGGGAGTGTTTGCCATAAATTCTTCTGTCATTTTGGTGATGTTGTGATTATAAGCACCAGCCATTCCCTTATCACCGGTAACCACGATTGTCGCTATCTTTCGTTCCTCCGTAGGAATCAGATGACGGACACTGAAAAACGGATGCTGCGTATCCGGAATATGTCGGAGAATACGTGCGATCGCACTCTGCATGTTGTAGAAATAAGGCTCCGTATCAGACAATATCTTTTTGGCTTTTTTCATTTTGGAAGAGGAAATCATATACATGGCATTGGTAATTTTCATTGTGTCCTGAACACTGTTGATCCTGCTTTTTATTTCTCTTGCATTTGCCATAAGTTCCTCCTGCCGTTCACTGTAAATATCGGGAACAGAGACGGCATTCTATACACATAAATTAGTTAGTAGCTGCGCGGTCTTTAAACTCATCTGCAACCTGAAGGATTTTTTCTCCAAGTTCATCGCTGATCAGTCCGGTTTCATCGATTTCTTTACCGATCTCCGGATAAACATTATCAAAATATGCAAGCAGATCTTTCTGATACTGTTTTACATCCTTTTTGTCCACATGAACCATCTTCTTGTGGGTAGCTGTCCACAATGTAATAACCTGCTCGTGGAGTTTCAGCGGATTGCACAGTGGCTGTTTCAGAAGTTCCATCAGACAGCCTCCATATGCAAGCTGTGCTTTAGTCGCATCATCCAGATCTGAACTGAACTGAGTAAATACTTCCATCTCACGGTACTGAGCCAGATCGATACGGACACTTCCGGAAGCTTTCTTCATGGCTTTCGTCTGTGCTGCACCACCAACTCGTGATACAGAAAGACCAACATTAACGGCCGGTCTCATTCCTGAGAAGAACAGATCACTCTCAAGGAAGATCTGACCATCTGTAATAGAAATTACGTTGGTCGGAATATATGCGGAAACATCACCTGCCTGTGTCTCGATAATCGGAAGTGCTGTAATAGAGCCTCCTCCAAGTTTATCACTCAGACGGCTGGATCTCTCCAGAAGTCTGGAATGCAGATAAAATACGTCTCCAGGATATGCCTCACGTCCTGGGGAACGTTCAAGTAACAGGGACAGTGCTCTGTATGCCACTGCGTGTTTGGAAAGATCATCATAAACAATCAGTACGTCTTTGCCCTGATACATAAAGAACTCTGCAAGTGCAGTTCCTGCATAAGGAGCAATGTACTGAAGCGGTGCACAGTCACTGGCTGTTGAAGAAAATACAGTTGTATATTCCATCGCACCGTATTTCTCAAGGTTGGATACGACTTTCGCTACAGTAGATGCTTTCTGTCCGATTGCTACATAAATACAGATTACATCCTTACCTTTCTGGTTCAGGATGGTGTCAATTGCGAGTGATGTCTTACCAGTCTGTCTGTCACCGATGATCAGTTCTCGCTGTCCACGACCGATCGGGAACATGGAATCCAATGAAAGGATACCTGTCTCCAGCGGTACTGTGACGGATTTACGATCAATGATTCCAGGTGCCGGATTTTCTACCGGACGATATCCTTCTTCTTTGATTTCACCTTTTCCGTCGATCGGAGCACCAAGGGCATTGACAATTCTGCCTACATAACCGTTGCCGACAGGAATACCTGCCTGTTTGCCGGTACGGGTTACCTTTGTACCTTCTTTGATTCCTGTATCTTTACCAAACAGAATGCATCCCATGCTGTTGGTACGGATATCCTGAACCATTCCCTTGAGTCCGTTTTCAAATACTACAACCTCACCATACATGGCATGGTCAATTCCGTATACGGTAGCAATTCCGTCACCTACGGAGATAACCGTTCCCACTTCCTGATTCTGGCTGATCTCATCATAATTTTCTATTTCTTCCTTCAGAATAGAAATAATCTCTTCTGGGTTAATTGCGCTCAACGATTTCACCTCCGGGTCAGTTTCTGCTGCAGCATACGATAACGTCCTCGCATGCTCCAGTCAAATTCACGTCCGTCTGCCTGAAGGATAAATCCTCCGATCAGACTTTTGTCTTCTATCATTTCTATTTCGGCGCTCTCTGCCTGAAATTCCCGGCACAAAAATGCTTTGATGCCTTCGAGCTGCTGAGCTTTCGGCGGCGTCACATATCGAATCACTGCATGAAGGATACGTTTCTGTCTCCGGCATATTTCCTCATAATCTTCAAAAATTTCTTCAAGAAGACTTATATTTCTGTGTTTGCAGGCAACCTTTATGAAATTTTTCATTTCATCAGGAATTGCCCGGTCAATCACTCTGCTCTTTGCCTCAAAAGGCACCAGTGGATTCGCGAGACTTTCTTTAAGCCCCGGAACCTCACGGAATATTTCTTTTGTTGTCTGTACAGCTTCTGCGGGAACAGAAAGCTCGTACAATGTCTTTGCATAATTAACGGCGGTCACTGTCATCCGGATCACCTGCTTCTTCTATAAATTGATCATATAAGGATAAATCCTGATCTGCTCCACTGTTCTTACCAATGATCTTGGCTGCTGCCTCCATGGCAAGGGATGCTACATCGCCTTTCATCTGACGCATTGCATTCTCACGCTCCATGCGGATATCTTCCTGTGCCTTTGCAAGCATCGCATCCACTCTGGCTTCTGTCTCTTTGACAGTGTTTTCTGCCTGTGCCTTCGCTTCTTTCTTGGCCTGCTCCATGATCTGGTAGGATTCTTCTTTTGCGGATCTCAAAGCTCCCTCATACTGTTCCTGAAGTTCCTTTGCATTATCCTGTCGTTCCTTAGCTTCTGCAAACTGCTGGTCGATCATAGCTTTTCTCTGGTCCATCACATTTATGATCGGTCCGAATAAAAACTTCTTCATCAAAAGATACAGAACCAACAGGTTGATGATCGTAAAGACAAGGTTGATGTCAATCTTTATCACCGTTGTCCACCTGCCTCTCTCCTGATTAATTCCATATCGTTATTAGCCGAGCATGATGATGATCAGAAGACCAATTACGAAACCGTAAATAGCTGTTGCCTCGGCAAGTGCACATCCTAACAGAAGGTTCTTACTGATTTTGCTTTCTGCTTCCGGCTGTCTTGCGATAGCTTCTACTGCCTTAGAGGTTGCGATACCGATACCAATACCTGCTCCGATACCTGTAAGTACTGCGATAGCTGCTCCGATTGCTACTAATGTTGACATAATTTTTTCCTCCTGAATTGACAAAATTTAAATTTCAAATAAATATTGAATCCTGCTTAAACATCTGTTTACTCGATTGCTTCCTTGATAAACAGTGATGTTAAGAACACAAATACGTACGCCTGAATGAATCCGTCAAAGAAATCAAAATACAGGCTGAATGGTAATGGAAGAATTGCCGGACATATAAATTCCAACAATTTCATAACTACAAAACTTCCAAGAACGTTACCAAATAATCGCATACATAATGATGTCGGCCTGATTGCCAGTTCCAGTATATTGATCGGAAGCATGATCGGAACCGGTTCTGCAAAACTATGCAAAAAACCTTTAAGTCCCCGTTTGTGAAAACCTGAGTACTCAATCAGAATTATGCTCATAAGCGAAAGTGCTATGGTCACATTCATATCCTTGGTAGGTGGTGTAAAACCAAACACACCCGCAATATTGGCTATTCCGATATAAATTACGGTAGACATCAGATAAGGGATGTATCGTTTTCCCTCTTCTCCCAGAATTCCCATAAAGAAATCCTGAAGAAAACTTACTCCTGATTCCAGAAGAAGCTGTTTCCTGCCCGGATTCTCAACCTTGAGATTACGAACCAGTACCAGAGAAAGTATAAGTAAAACCGCCATGATCACCCATGTAACAACTACACTCTCTGCGATCGGCACTCCGCCAAACACCGGTATCGTAAAGGCAGTCTTGCTTTCCAGCTCTTCTGCCAGTGTGGCTGATAAATTTCCCGTCTTTCTCCCTCCTTTTCTCTCGACCGCTCAAATATATTTAAAATTGGTATGACCGGTCTGCCATTTGATGCCATTATTTTACGCTTTTTGTCAAAAAAAAGTCAATATTCATTCTCCCTATTTTGTCAAAAAAGGAATGTCGAAATTTATACATTTTTCACAATTATATTTAATATAATTTCATATTATAATTGATACTTCTCCGTAGGATAAAATGGATACGGTGCCGTCTTCTTCCTGTACTTTCAGACGTCCATCCGGGCAGATTTCCAGTGCTTTTGCCCTGCGGATACTATTTCCGTCTGAAATACATATTTCCCTTCCCGGCACCATATTATGCTGTATATATTCGTCCGGAAGCTTTAATTCCTTCGTTTCTTCCAGAAGAGTATTCACGATCTCCGCTGCCAGACGGCTTCGGTCGAGGCCTGCAGCTGCCTCACGACTTTCATAAATGCCTCCGGCAATTCCCTGCAGTGCATCAGGATATCCTTCAGATGCTTCAAATAGATTCAGTCCGATTCCTACCACTGCAAATTCGATATTACCACTCTCAAAGTCAGTGACTGCCTCTGTAAGAATGCCGCATACCTTCCTGCCGTTATGATAAAGGTCATTCACCCATTTGATATCCAGAGAGATTCCCGTTACTTTCTTTACTGCCTTATAAACCGCCACAGCTGCCTCAGCGGTCAGAAGCAAACTTTCCTGAATGCTTCCCTTCGGTTCAAGGATCACACTGAGATAGATTCCCGCATCCTGCGGCGAATAGAAACACCTGCCCCGTCGGCCGCGTCCGGCACTCTGACTTCCGGCCAGAACGAAGCTTCCATGTCCGGCTTCTCCGCTCACTGCTACAGCTTTCGCTGCACGATTCGTAGAATCGACTTCCTGATACACTCCGATATAAACCTCCGGAGATAACAAAAAAGGCCGTATTGCCTCAACGGAAAGCCGATCGTTCGCCTTTGCCAGCATATAGCCTTTATTCTGTCCTGCTTCTATCTTGTATCCTTCTTCCCGCAGAGACTTCACAGCTTTCCAGATTGCTGCTCTGGTACAGTGAAGTTCCTCGGCAAGTTTCTCTCCTGAAAGTGTCTCGCCTTTCTGTTTCTCCAGAATCTCCAATAATCTTGATTTAACTGTCATATACTATTCTCTCCATAATTTTTAAGAGTCTTTTTTAAAAAAGATATGTAGTCCCTGCGGATATTCTCCGGTGATACGATTACTGCACCTGTCCCCAGACCTGCAAGCCATCCGTAAAACTGCGGGCTGATGCTGATACGCGCCTGCATTGTAAAATGCTCCTGATCCTTCGGTATCAACATAACATCCTGTCCGAACCGATCCAACACCACTCCTACAAAATGATTCTCAAACTCCATCTTGACAGTCTGCTCTTTCCCGCCAAACATACCGAATGTACCAGAAACATATTTCGGAAAGTCAAAGTTTCGGAAAATATCCTCTCCATTTCGTTTCTGTGATTCGATACTTACATGCATGATCTTATCGACGCGGTAATGCTTCACGATACCATTTCGTTCGTCGAGTCCGATCAGATAATAGTTTTCGTTGTTCCAGATCATCTTCCACGGGCTCACCCGGTAACGTGCTCCGTCCCGCTTTGGCTTTAACTCTCTGGAAAAGTCCCACTCATAGTAGTTAAAACAGATCTGCCGGTTATCCGCCATGGCATCACATATCTTCTGAATGCTGTCATATATCTCGCGGTTAACTGCCTTACTCCCTGAAAGAACCGAAGTCTGACTCTGCAGTCTCTTCGCTTCGCTGATGCTGGTCAGATGTTCCAGCTTGCGTACCAGTTCCCGTGACTGTCGCTCCGTAATAAAACGTGACGACTGTACAGCATCCATAAGAATCTTAAGCTCCGGAAACGAAAAGTCTCTGTCTGCCAGATAATAACCGGACGGCTTTTCTCTGCGATTCTCAATCTTCATGCCGAATATGCGCAGAGTCTCTATATCCTCATAGACAGTCTTGCGTTCCACACTTATTCCATATCCATCAAGATACAGAATAAGATCCGGAACAGACATTGGATGTTCACGGTCTGTCCTTTCCATAAACGCCTGCATCAGATATAAGATTTTCAGTTTCTGATTAAATGATTTCGGCATGAATTACTCCTCTTATTTGTCGGTCAAAGCAGCTACCACTCCCGAGTATAATACCATAAAACCAAGAGCCAGAGCAATCCTGTCCGCCGAATGAAAGTCGACTTTCAAAAGCATTGCCCCCATGATCATAATCTCAATCGTAACAAGCGCACCAAGAACCATCGCCATCACACTGGATAACTTCCGACGATTTCTTCTTCCGTGATTTCTCTCGTTTCCATAAGCTCTTCTTCCTGCATCAGCTGTATTGACCATCTTTACATCCTCCTATATCGAACACACTTTCCGAACACTCGTTTCTTATATAAGAAGTATCTCATATATTATGTCCAATAAAACGGGACGAAGTAAATAAATCCAAATATATGTTCGCTTTTTATGCAGGAAGATTAATTTTTTCTATTTTCCAGCTTTTATTATCTACAGATAGAACTGCCATCGTCGGTTCCTGACCGAACCGGCTCCTTCCACAGCTTCCGGGATTCAGCCAGAGCCGGTCGTCGATCATTTTCTCAAAATACGTATGTGTATGTCCGAATATGACAATCTGCGTGTCTTTGAGATCCCATGCCACATCTTTTTTATTATGTGTCATAAAAAAAGATATATTTTCTATCTTAAACCTGAGTGCAGTTGCAATTCCCCGTGCCCAGTCTCCGTCATTGTTTCCCCTGACAGCATAAAGATTTCCCAATGGCCGAAGCTGATCCAGAATCTCCGGCCGGTCCACATCCCCGGCATGCAGGATGCAGTCACAGGTTTTCAGTATTTCGAGAACTTCCGGTCTCAAAAGTCCATGTGTATCTGAAATGATCCCAATCTTTTTTGCCATGTTCCTCCTCCTGAACTGCCGGATAATCATTGTCTGACATATTTAATAACCTTCAATTCTTCTTTCACGGCGAAGTGCATATCTCTTTTCTGCCCCCTGCCACTCGGCTTTTTCTGCCTCAGTCTCCACGATCAGCCCCGGAACTTCTACTTTGTTGTCATTTTCATCAAGCGCAACCATTACTTCATATGCACGGTTGATCATTTTACGCATTCCCTGTGAATCCTCCACATATGTATCAATTCGGACTTCCATAGAAGTTCTGCCGACATAAGTCATCTTTCCGATCAGAACAACGGTATTTCCCAGATAGGCACCTGCTTTGAAATTCAGGTTGTCCACACATGCAGTCGTCACGATCGTCCCTGCATGCCGGTGTGCCACGATTCCTGCCATCTCGTCAATCCACTGCATCAGAACTCCGCCAAACAGACGTCCGTAACTGTTGATGTGTTTATTCATAATAAGATATGTATTTTCTGTACGGGAATCTTCCACCCGTTTCATTTTACGCATCGTTTCTTCTCCTTCTTATAAAATTCCCTGTTCTCTGAAGCATGCAGCTGCTTTTTCATATTGTGGCATGCTCACCTTGTATTCTCTGCCCATTCGTACTACTTCATATACCAGCCCATCCATCTCCGAGCGTTTTCCTTCTATGACATCTCTTTGCATGGATGTCGTCGCTTCCGGAGAAAGTGACGCCAGTATCTTAAGATTTCTCTCAACCAGATCTTCCTCGAACTCAATGCCCATTGCGTGAGAAAGTGCAACGATCTCGCGTATAAGTGCCTTGAACATTTCTCTCTGCTCGCCTTCCCGCTGAAAATCAGCAGCAACGGCATTGCAGTAAAGACCTGCCGCCCCGATCGGTGATACATAAGAAAATTTCACCATGGCATCTCTGCGTATATTTTCGGACAGGATCACTTCCAGATCATCGGTTACCATATCTTTCGCCACTTCGCGCATTTTTTCTGTTTCTTCTTCCGGTTTTCTTGCGCCGAACACTACTCTTAAGATTTTTCCGTGCTGGAGGATCACACCCGGTTCCATAATATTGGCAGAAACATAGATACATCCGTCTGTTACGGTAAGCTCCGGAAGTTTTTTCTGCAGACGGCCGCCCGTTCCGTATATATTCAGGATCGGAATTACAACCGTTTCTTTTCCCGCGATTTTCTTTATGGTCGGGACCGTTTCATCCATGGAATATCCTTTGACGCAGACCAGAATCACGTCCGGTATTTCTTTATATTCTTCCGCGGTGCATGCTTTTACCGGAAGCGTTTCCCTGCTTTCATCCCACAGTTTCTGTATCGTCAGTCCGTTTTTTCTGATTGCTTCCAGATGTTTTCCTCTGGCAATCAATGTCACGTCTTTTCCTGCTTTTTTCAGAAAGAATCCAAGGCATCCCCCGGTTCCTCCGGCTCCTATAATTGCATATTTCATCTGATATATTCTCCTTTTTTGAAAAAATCGGCTCTCCGATCATGGAGAGCCGAAAATTACAGCCACAGGCTGTCCTGCATCTTATATGTTCTTTGCACAGATATCCGCAAGGCAGCATCTGTCACAGTAAGGTTTTGTCCTTGCCGTGCATACCTCGCGTCCATGATATACCAGACGATGACAGAAATCGCTGCCTTCTTCCGGCGGTATGATCTTCCAGAGAGCCATCTCAACCTTTTTGGGTTCTTTGATTCCGTCCACCAGACCGATGCGGTTACACAGACGGATACAGTGTGTATCTGTCACGATTGCCGGTTTCCCGAAAACATCACCCATGATCAGGTTTGCACTCTTGCGTCCGACTCCCGGAAGCTTCAGAAGTTCCTCAAAAGTCGTCGGTACATTGTCTGCATACTGTTCGTGCAGGATACGCATACAGGCACTGATATCCCGCGCCTTGCTTTTGCCGAGTCCGCACGGGCGCACGATTGCCTCGATCTCCTCCGGCTCTGCTGCAGCAAGTGACGCAACATCCGGGTATTTTGCATACAGATCTTCTACAACAACATTTACCCTTGCATCGGTACACTGCGCTGCCAGACGGACACTGACGAGCAGTTTCCATGCCTGATCATAATCCAGTGTACAGCCTGCATCCGGATATTCTTTTTTCAGTCGGTCGATCACTTCCAGTGCCAGCTTCTCTTTTGTCATTCTTTTTGCTTCCTCGATATCGTAATTAAATAGTTCCGAAAATACGGTCACCTGCATCGCCAAGTCCCGGGCAGATGTAAGCATGGTCGTTCAGTTCACGGTCCAGATGTCCTACATAGATCTGCACATCCGGATGTTCTTTGTGAAGACGCTCAAGGCCCTGCGGTGCAGCGATAACAAACATGCATTTGATGTTCTTTCCGCCATGCTCTTTGATCATTCTGACAGCGTCAACAGCAGATCCGCCTGTAGCAAGCATCGGGTCTGTCACAACGATCAGACGCTGTTCGATCGGATCCGGAAGTTTACAGTAATATTCGTGTGGTTCATGTGTCTCAGGATCTCTGTAAAGTCCGATATGGCCGATCTTTGCAGACGGAACAAGTGTAGTAATTCCATTTACCATACCAAGGCCTGCACGAAGCACCGGAACTACAGCCAGTTTCTTACCGGAGATCATCGGTGTCATACATGTCTCGATCGGTGTTTCGACCTCAACCTCCTCAAGCGGAAGATCTCTCAGTGCTTCATATCCCATAAGTACTGCTATTTCTTCGATCAGTTTACGGAACTCGTTTGTTCCTGTATTTTTGTTGCGAAGCATAGAAATTTTGTGCTGGATCAGCGGATGATCCATAATAAATACGTTCTCCATGTTTTCCTCCATCTGTGACTTTATCGTACTCTGTAACTTATAACTATGGTGATTATACCTTATTTCTTTTCCATTGACAACTCCCGCCGAAATGATACACTGAAATATAAAGCTACAGTTGTTACTGTTCATAGTAACTTACAGTTTACATATCATATGTATCTGACATCATTATAACTATTCCCCGCATTTGAAAGGAGCATCCAAAATGACTTCATATGAAGAGGAATTTCTTTCCACCGGACAGGAAGCGCGCCGTCTGTCGATCGCTCTTTTGCGATTTATTCAAATCGACGACCCTGAATGGAAAAATAAATATCAGAAATACCTGTCTTTGCGGTTTCGTCCTGCACTTTCCACTCTGATCCGCGAGGGAGATCTGACTCGGATACGAGCACTGTGTAGCTTTGCTCCTGTCACGGAATCCGCCCTCAATTCTTTTATTGATGTGGCTGTTCAGAATCAGCAGGAAGAAATCCTCTCTTTTCTTATGAAACTGAAAAAAGACCGCTTTGGTTTTCATGACCGTGAATTTACTCTTTAAACTGTTCTCAGGGGGTTTTTATGAATCGTACAGTATCCGCAGAATCCTGTCCTCTCTGCCTGAAAATCTGGAATCTGGCACGGGAACAGCTTTCTGTAAAATATCCTTTTTTTCGAAAATTAATATGGGATTTTTCCTTTCAGGAATCCTCTGACACGTATACTGCCGGAACAGACGGACACATCATTTATTTTGCTCCGGAATTTCTGATCCGGACTTTCCAGACTGATCCAGATGCACTGGAATCATTGCTTCTGCACATATTATATCACTGCCTGTTCCTGCACCTTGTGATGGAAACACCTTCTGACCGCATTCTGTGGAATCAGGCATGTGACATTTCCGTTGATCGGTTGATTACAGGGGGCAGTGATACTATATCCCCGTCAGTCATCTATCAAAATCTGATGACTGTTGCATCCCCGAAAGAGCATGCGGCAGTCGATGATCACCGCTTCTGGAGACTTGCTGACCGCCCAAAACTTCTCGAACAAATAAAAAAAATCTGGAATTCCGGCTCAGGTGCCGCCGGTCTCGGGCTGTACGGAAATTCCGGACGTGGAACGGCTCCCGGCAATCTTAGTGAAGAACTTTCCCTGTACCATAAACACCGCTATGACTTCCGCCGTTTTCTCAGACGTTTCGCTATTCAACGAGAAGAACTGCACACCGACACATCTGGTTTTGATTATATTCCTTATGTCTATGGACTGGATCATTACGGAAACATGCCTCTGATCGAACATCTGGAATATCAGGAAATGAATCGCATGGAAGAGCTTGTGATCGCGATTGATACCTCCGGCTCCTGCACGACTGAAACGGTACGCCGCTTCATGGAAGAAACTTACGAAATCCTCAGTGACCATGAAAATTTTTTCCGCAACATGAACCTTTACATCATCCAGTGTGACAGTTTTATTCAGGACTGTGCACATATCACCTGTGAAAAAGACTGGAAACGATACCTTGGCAATCTGCAGATTCACGGACGCGGCGGCACAGATTTCAGACCTGTTTTTGAACATGTGGAAATGCTGCGCTTTGAGGGAAAGCTCCGAAGATTAAAAGGTCTTCTGTACTTTACCGACGGTGACGGAATTTATCCGCAAAGATCAACCACTTATCAGACTGCATTTGTTTTTTATCATGAAAAAGCCCTGCACCAGCAGGTTCCCGCATGGGCCACAAAACTCTATCTGGACGATGAGAATTTCAGGCAGTGATCTCTGCCCTTCCCATATAGACCTTCCGGAGAAAGGACACATAACCTTATGAATATCAAAGATGCAAAAAAAGAATTGCTTCACACAATACAGGTTTACACCAGAAAGGATGCACATGGACGCTATCTCATGCCGGCTGTGCGTCAGCGTCCACTGTTGCTTATCGGGCCTCCCGGCATCGGAAAGACCGCTATTATGGAACAGGTTGCAAAGGAATGCGAGATCGGTCTCGTTTCCTATACGATCACACACCACACGCGCCAGAGTGCAGTCGGACTTCCTGTAATTGTAAAAAAGAACTTTCAGGGCAAAGAATACTCCATAACGGAATATACAATGAGCGAGATCATTGCCTCTGTTTATGAAAAAATGGAACAGACTTCCTGCAAAGAGGGAATTCTCTTTATTGATGAAATCAACTGTGTCTCCGAAACTCTTGTACCGACTATGCTGCAGTTCCTCCAAAATAAAACCTTCGGCACACACCCTGTACCGGAAGGCTGGATCATTGCTGCTGCCGGCAACCCGGTCGAATACAACCGCTCTGCCAGGGAGTTTGATATCGTCACACTTGACCGTGTAAAAAGAATGGATATTGAACCGGATCTTAATATCTGGAAAGAGTATGCCTATGCAAAAGGTCTGCATGCTTCTGTCATCTCTTATCTGAACCTGAAAAAAGAACATTTTTATCATATCGAAAATACGGCTGCCGGAGTTTCTTTCGTGACCGCCCGCGGCTGGGAAGACCTTTCTTCTATTTTATTCGGATATGAAGAACTGGGATTGACTCCTGATGAAAAACTGATCCGGCAGTATATTCAGGATGACGATATTGCCAGAGATTTTGCCGTTTATTATCAGCTGTATGCAAAATACCGCAAAGATTACCCGATCACGGAACTGCTTGCAGGAAACTTAAGCGAAAAAGAGTTTCAGTCAGTATGTGGCATGGCATCCTCTGCACCATCCGACGAACAGCTCAGTGTATGCAGTCTTCTTCTCGATGGATGGAACAGGTATTTCCTGCTGTTCGAGAAAGAAGACCATTTCGTAATACGGCTTCAGGAGACACTTTCTCAGGCAAAAGCTGCCCTGCTTGCCAACTCCTCTCTGACCGATTTTGCAGAACAGTATCGAAATGCATTAAAAATCCGCCGACAGAATCAGCTTCTTGACGGTCGTGAAACAGACGAATCCGAAAAAACAGCCCGCATCCTCGAAAACTGTCTGATAGAAACACGAAAAAAACGACTCCATACACCCGAAGAAATCATCGATGTCCTCCGAACTGCATTGAGCCGTTCTGCCACCACCCGTAAAGATCTCGCACATAAGACACAGCTTGCACTGAAACAGGGCTTTGCCTTTGCAAAAACTGCTTTTCATGACGGACCGGAATTACTCTTTCTGATCTCCGATCTCAGCCACAACAGCCAAGCCATGTCTTTTATCCGCACTTTCGGATGTGAAGAATATTTTGTTTTCAGTAAAAAACTTGAGTTCCAGAAAGAACGCGCACAGCTTCTTCAGGAAATCGATGCAGCCACATTTAATTTTCGCGGCTGAACCTTCCGTGCATCTTCCGGTAACTGCCATTCTGCTGTTCCAGAATCTCGCGGAACTGAGATGCATACATACCAAGCGACATCGCCATACATACGGCACATGCACCAATCAGTACATTGGAAGTCGAATACGGAAGTCTCGGACCCACCATCAAGAGCATAACAACTACATACGTCACTGCTGTATTCAACTTACCATGCCACTGTGGTTCAATGGTCGTTCTCGTTTCCATGATCACTTTCCATCCGGTAACCATCATGTAGCATTCTTTGACCGCAAACAGAATCAGTACAAGTTCTGCAAGCGGATATCGCGGAACCAGATATGCCAGCATCACTCCCTGCATAGCCTTATCGGCCACCGGGTCAAGGATCCGTCCGAACTGGCTGACACTGTTAAACGAGCGCGCAATCCTGCCGTCCAGAATATCCGTAGCTGCTGCCGCGATCACAAGCAGTACAAGCAGCGGCCGGTACTGTACAGTACCATATCTCTCAAAAGTTCCCAGAAACAAAATAGCCAGAATGAGACGTACGAAACTTAAGAGATTCGGCAGCGTCAGAATCTCTTTCTTTGTAAATACTTCTACCAGTCGTTCCTGTCTGGCGGGAATTACCTTGTAGAACAACTGGTAACAAAGGATATTCAAAATCAATGCAGTCATTACATCGGCAACACTGTGCTGTTTCAAAAACATAGTTGACAAAACGATCGATACGCTGAGAACGATCTGTGCCACAGTAAAAATCCGATTCTTTCGGCATCTCTCGTTCTGATACAGCGCAATACAGCTCGCCGTCGCATTGAATACATGCATACTCGGGAAAATATTGGTAGGTGTATCAATCTTGTACAGGAGTCTGACAACATTCAGAAATACACTGTCACCAGCAGTCGTAAGATCCGGTCTCAAATGCTGTCCGTTCGGATAAACAAAGGAAATCAGCAAAAACAGTGTCATACCTGCTCCTAAAGTTCCGAGATACTGATAGTATTCTTTTTTGCTCGGGCACGATATTGCAAAATAAATTACCGTACCGATCAGAAAAAAATACCACATTACATATGGAATAATAAAGTACTCACAAAATGGAATTCTGTCATCTGCAAGAGAATGAATGATATGTATTGTTACATCGCTCTGCTCCATCAGCATAAACGCAACCATATAAAAAATCCCATATGCCGGTATGATCCATAAATGCTTTGATTTCTTCAGATAATTCAAAATATCACCTTTCCATCCTTTCGGCCTCAGCCTGATTCTGTCGTCTTCAGGATTTCTGATTTTTCTGTAGCTTATAATATACCCTATCCTATCAAATAATCAATGCACAAAATGCCGAAAATGGATTGTTTTACAAAAATTTTATGATTCCTTTATAAAAACTAAAAGACCTTTATGAAATCTAAAAAAAGAAGAAGCGTTTTATGCTACGCTTCCTCTTCTTCTCTGCTGATCATTCTTACATATCTGCTGAAATTCTCTTAATTTTTCTTTTGCCTGAAGACTTAAATCCTGCGGTACCTGAATCCGGATCGTCACATACTGATCACCATGTACAGCCGGATCCTTCATAGAAACAATTCCTTTACCTCTAAGACGGATCTTTCTGCCGGTCTGTGCACCCTCAGGAATCTTACAGATCACATCTCCATATAGCGTTGATACTTTTGCCTCGCCGCCAAATACGGCCGTTGTAAACGGGATTTCCGTGGTTGTGTAAACATCCATGCCCTTTCGCTCAAAACCATTTTTTGATGTAATATTGACTTTCAGGAAAAGATCTCCCGCCGGTCCACCATTAAATCCTGGATTGCCTTTACCTTTCAGACGGATGCTCTTACCATCCTCAATTCCTGCCGGAATATGGACTTTGAGTGTCTGAACTGCTCCATTTCCGGATGGATCAGATAATCTCAGCATCTTATCACAGCCGAATGCTGCATCCTCAAAACTGACAGTCACCTCTGAGTGAAGATCACTTCCTTTTGCCTGTGCACTTCTTCCTCCAAAGCCTCCAAAGTCACCCTGGCTATGAAAGCCCTGACTGTCAAAACCTCTGCTCTGTCCGCCAAAGCCACTGCTGCTTTTGCCATGGAACATATTTCCGAAAATATCTCCAAAAATATCTCCCATATCGCCCATATTGCCGTTTTCAAAATGGTACTCATGATAACCGCCATTTCCACCCTGACCAAAATCAAAACCGCCGAAGCCGCCATGAAAACCATTTCCGGCTGTACCCTGACCGCCGTTTCCATACGGATTGCCGCCCTCTTCAAATGCAGCAAAGCCATACTGGTCATATAATTTCTTCTTCTCTGTATCACTTAATACATTGTATGCTTCTGTAATTTCTTTAAATTTCTGTTCAGCCTGTTTGTCACCGGGATTCATATCCGGATGATATTTCTTCGCAAGCTTTCTGTATGCTTTCTTAATCTCCTTGGCATCGGCATTTCTTCCAATCCCAAGGACTTCATAATAATCTCTCTTAGCCATAATGCCACCTCCGGTTTACTTGTCAAAAAAGAGATGCAGTTTCTTCTCGCCGCATCCCTTTCCATCTCCTCTTGTTCTATTTGTAATATAACACGTGTTTTATGTTGTGTCAAGTGTCCGGAGAATATTTCTGAAAATTACACTTAGAAATAATCCGATATGTATGGCGTCTGCTGTTCAATTGCGTCTTCGAGCATATCGATCGTCCATTCCGCAGCCTGAATACGTCCGATCTTTGCCAGATATTCCGGACGTTTATACCCCATCAGCATCGTTGTCATGGTCTGGATATCAATTGTATCTTCACATCTTTCCATGATTCTCATGACCTGCCCATGCCCTTCACGAGAGATTGTCAGGTAAAAATATCCCTGATTGCATTCCATGATCGGATCGATCAGTTTGAATTTCCATTCACGGTCAAGTACGCTTGGTTTGAACGGATATTTTTCTATAAAGGAAACGAAATCTACGATTCTTCCCATATAATATGGAGAGATCACTTCTTTTATTCCGGCATCTTCGAGAAGAAATGCCAGCGGCTCATCCGTATAGGTATCTCCCTCGACCTGATTGATCATGGAAAAATGTGCCGCAACAAAATTCCAGAGACCGGTGCGGGCATCTTCATTAATAAAAATCATGTCCTTGATGTGGAATACCTCATTTGCAATCCAGTAGATCACATAACCATCCGGTTCGTTTTTTTCATTGTAATAGATTGCAGACATAATATCATCAGAATCCCAAAGCCAGTATTCGTTCCATGCCAGATCATCACGAAGAATTGCCCCATGTGTACGCATGGCATAACGTTCATAGGTTTCTTTCAGCTCATCGCTCTCAGTCTTTACACGACGCACATCTCCCGGAACCTGACGGTTCTTCGGAAGCTGATAATCCTTAATTTCATAAGAGATCTTGTCTGAGATCAGTTCCCATCCCTTACGTCTGTAGTACGGAATTGAATATGGGTAAAGATAACAGATATCCTGACCTTTCTCTTTCATGTTTTTCAGTGCCTGTTCCAGAAGCTTATGCATCAGTCCCATGTTGGAGTATTCCGGATAAGTGCCGACTCCGGTCAGACCTCCCATTGCATAAGTCTTGCCAAAGATTCTGACATGCATCGGGTAGACTGCCACCTGTGAAACAAGAGTATCATTGTCAAACCAGCCAATGACATCTGCCTTTTCCATGGTCGGGAATTTTGCGCGGATGATCTCGCGCTCCTGCCATCCGATCGAGCTTAATTCCTGCTCCGTGACCTGAAAAACATAGCGAAGAAGAGCATTGTACTGTTCCATATATTCGCTGCCTACGGGTTTCATCTTGAGATTCTTTTTATTATTCATACGTCATTTCCTTTTAGCTGTTTCCTATTACCCACAAGTCCCACCCCTCGGCTGAAGGGTGGGACTGAAATTACATATTGCATGTATGAAGTGCTTCAAGCTCGATTACGCTTCGCTTCGTCTCGCTTGAGGGCATCCGCCCTATATGTTGTCATCTGAATCCCTGTTTACGTGCAAGCACGACACAGGTCTTCAAATTCCAACATGCACTTCAGATTTTGAATCAAAACTCCGGTTCAATTAAACCGTATGTGTTTCCTTTACGTTTGTATACTACGTTGACCTGCTCGGTTTCTGCATTGAAGAATACGAAGAAATTGTGTCCCAGAAGTTCCATCTGTACGCATGCATCTTCCGGATACATCGGTTTGATTCCAAATTTCTTGGTACGGATGATCTTTACTTCATCATCCTCTTCATAGTCTTTGTCCAGATATTCTTTCTGGAAATTGGCTGCAGCCTGCTGTTTGTCTACGATTTTATTTTTGTATTTGCGAAGCTGACGCTCGATGACTTCTTCTACCAGATCGATAGATACATACATATCATTGCTTACCTGCTCGGATCTGATAATATTTCCTTTCATCGGGATCGTTACTTCGATTTTCTGTCTTTCTTTTTCAACACTTAAGGTTACGATAACCTCTGTGTCCGGTGTGAAATACCGTTCCAGTTTGCCGAGTTTGTCCTCAACGGCTGTTTTGAGTCCCGGAGATACTGTGATGTTTTTTCCGCTGATAATAAATTTCATAATCCCATCCCCTTTGCTGTTTATTTTGGATGATATTTAATAAACAACTTGTTTTGTTGTTCATGCATCCATTATAACACACTCTTACGAATTTTAACACAATTTTATGAAATTTTTATATAAATTCTGACTAAAAACAAGTATAAAGATTACAACTCCGACAATGGTCATTCCCAGCCCCAGACTTCTGTATGGTGTCTCATATTGCAGGACAACCTCATGTGTTCCGGATGGAATCTGGATTCCGCAAAGTCCGCTGTTGATATTGGAAACTTCCACCGCTTCTCCGTCGATTCGGGCAGACCATCCCCTCTGATAGAAGAACGGTACACACAGCATTTCATTTTCCTGCGTATCGTTTGTCACCTGTGCCTGATAGGTACTGTCGCTGTAACTTACATCCGTCACGCCGGAATTTTTCAGCGCCGTATAACCGGTTGCATCAAGATCATAAGATTTCACTTCAAAATCTTTGATCGTTGCATAATCGATCTGGGTACTCACATCGACACGAAGCGCTGTGATTCCTGCCGGAACCACGTGTTCCCATGTATTATGTTTCTTTGTGATTGAGAAAGTATAAACTTTATCTGCTGAAAATCCTTCGTCGCCTTCTGTCTGATAATAAACTGCCATCTCGGTATCATCAGATACGTCCATTGTCAGAGAAAGTCCATATAATTTGTTTTCGTCAGCAAAGTCGGATTCCACTCCCGGGAAGATCACGTTTGGATCTGCCCCAAGATCACGGACAGTAATACCGTCAGCATTGTTTTCCATCGTACAGTCGACTGCTTCACTCACTTTCTCCATCAGGGAAGTATCAGTTCCTTCCGGCAGAGATGCATTTTTATACGCGCCGTTCTTTTCTGCATCAGTGTAATAAAATCCCGAAAGAGAAGTCAGTGTCTTATCAAGTCCGGACAGTTTCTTAAGGCCGCCGGCACTCCATTCTTTATCATACAGATATCCGAAAGGAAGTGCATAGTTATTTTTGAATATGGTTTTGCCCCCGGCTTCTCCCACCGGTGTATATACCTTCTGTGGAGCATTGTACCCTGCGTTTCCAAACAGATACCTGGTTCCAAGCAGAGAACTTCGGATATAATCATCGTTATTAAAATCCACAAAATTAATAGAAATGCTTTCCGGTCCGTACATCTTGTGATAGCTTACCAGTGATGACGGATTTGTGCTCATATACGTCGACAATCCATTGTAACCCTGTGCCATTCCATCATTTTCCGCGGTCGATCTGTAGGACTTTTCGATGCGGTAAAAGGAATCATCCTGTGCTTTCAGATAAGCTGCCGCATCTTTCGTACCATCATTATAGTATTCGGTTGCCAGTTGACTTCTGGTCGGTGACTCACGGTGCCAGAGTGATGGATAATTCAGTGCAAAAAGCTCACATACAAGCACCAGCAAAACAGCAGCCGGGAATATCCTGTACAGCTTTCTGATTCTCGTTCCCCCCACCAGAAGGAGCAGATATACCACAAAAAAGGCACAGACCTCTGCAGCAATTTTATTATTTACTTTGATATTTTTGAAGCTGTATACAAATACCATCATTGCTGCATAGATAATGGTCGCAAGCGCACCGCCACACAGTACCGTTTTTTTGTTTTTCTCGCGGAAAACATCCTGCAGGAAAAGTCCAATGGCAAGCGCTTCTACAAAACAGATCATAAAGCACCAGCGATGTGAGTTTTTGGTAAATACAAGCACACGGCTGGTAAACGGCATCACAACCAGAAATACCATCAACACAGTCAGAAAAATCGCCTTTATCCTGGTCGCTTTTTTTACAAGGAAATAGCTGATTGCAAAAACTGTCAGAATGCTGACTGCCAGTACGATGCCCTCATAATAATTGAGATTTCCGGAATAATCTTTATCGATACCAAGCATCTGATTGGAAAAAAATCGGGCAAAAATTGTTCCCAGTGTTTTTCCCTTATATGGATGAAACAAACCTGAAGTACTTCCTCCGCTCACTGCACCTGCACGCGCACTTTCAAGGAATGTATCTGCAATCGGCACAAGAGCGATCCCACCGATCAGTGTACCGAGTATTCCCATTCCCCCAAGACCAATCATTTTTCCTGCTGCAGACTTGATGGAGCGTTTCTGCATTATGCTGTATATAACTACATAAAATACAGCAAAAAAAGCAATCATATAGAGGAAATAATAACTTGCAAACAATAACATTGTCACTGTAAGTACAAGTCCGGCATTTTTCCAGCGTTTTTCTCCGTTAAGATAACACTGAAAGAAATACATAAATACGGTAAAAAGTGCCATGCATGTACAGAATCCGTACTGCTGTCCCCAGAGGATCACATAACCGGAAAAGGTCCATGCAAGTGCAGCTGCCATCGTTCCGATTCCCTCTCCCATCAGTTTACGGTAAAACAGATATCCCACGAGAGACATCGTCAGAAGCTTCAAATATGCAGATGCAAGCACTGCCCATGGAAGCAGTCTCTGCGGCGCAAGAATCAGCAGCAGATTATACGGAATCAGATATGCCGGACAGTAAGAAGACAAATCCATCCCAAGTCCTGCCTGCAGTGCATAACCACTGTCTCCGCTTCTGAACAGTGAAGAAAACATTTCATACTGCGCATAATTGATCTGCAAAGTATCCGCTCCGCAATCTGTAAACACATACGCGAAACCGCCCAGAATAAATTTGCTGTACAGGAGTGCAAAAAGTCCGCTCGTGATCAGAAAAAGCCATACCAGTTCATTTTTCCAAATCGGTTTTCTCTTTGTATCTGTCACTGTGTGTCCTCCTCTTTTTCTGTTTCCTCTTCATCGAAATTCAGACGTTCTTCCTCGACAACAAGCGGTCGGTCAAGCACCCTTGTATTGATACTCAGGACATATTCTCCAAGAAATCCGATAAAGAACAGCTGCAGTGCTCCGAGGAAAAATACTCCGATCAGCAATGGCGCAATGCCTGCTGAAAAACGATTCCAGAACATCAGTTTCATGATCAGATAAACAATTGCAGCTACCATACTTAAACCACCGATAATAAATCCTGCAAAAGTTGCAAGTCTCATCACTACTTTAGAATAGGAAGTAATTCCTATCATCGCATAATCATACAGGCTGTAGAAGTTATTTTTGCTCTTTCCTGCACGACGCTTCGGCTGCGTATATTCAATTGCGGTATAGTCAAATCCCAGTTCCGCGATAATGCCTCGAAGATATGGAAGTGGGTCATGCAGATCACGCACAACATCTACAAATTTTTTGTCATACAGGCCAAAACCGGTAAACTGATTGATATGGTCAATATCTGTGATTTTGTTGATCATCCGGTAATAGCAGGAACGAATCCAGTACATGGTCCTGCGTTCCTTGCTTGCACTCTTGATTCCGATGACAATCTTTGTTCCCTTTTCCCATTCACGGACAAATTTCGGAATCATGTCAACCGGATCCTGAAAATCTGCTGTCAGACGTACCACGCAGTCTCCATATGCCTGTTTCATTCCATATACCGGTGAACGTGCCTGTCCGAAATTCTTCGCATTAAAAATCGCCTTGATTTTTTTATTATTTGCACACAGGCCGCGAAGCAATGCCTGTGTGTTGTCTTTGGAGTGATTGTCGATAAACAGGATTTCGTAATCATATTCACTTAAATCCCGCTCCATCACTTCTATTACCGCTTTTGAGAGGGGTACTACATTTGCCTCTTCATTGTAAGTCGGTATTACAATTGAAATTTTCTTCCTCATCTTCATTCTCCTGTATTCTGATTTCCTCCGCTGTCAGTATTTCTTTGGAAGCGGAATATACATGTTTTCTTCCAGTTCTTTTTGATCCAGAAACGGATACATATCTTCAAGCGGAGCAGATACCATTGATCCATCTTCGAGCTTTTTCGCAGAAGTCTTTGGCTCCGTCTTCTGATATTTCGTTACATAAACCTCACATACTGCCGCTCCATCCATCTCCAGCACTTCCCGTATCACGTCCGGAAGTTCCTCCGCATGGTGGATTGCTCTGTAAGTAAAGCCATATGCCGGTGCAAGTTTTTCAAGATCCGGAAAACTTAAGTCCCGGCTCTCCTCGCCCACACCTACAAGCGGCGGTGCAAAATAACTCTGCTGAGTCTGGCGGATAGAATGATATCCCTGATTGTTGATCACAAACAGTTTCACCGGAAGCCGATTCTGACGGATAGTCTGTAATTCCTGAATATTCATCTGAAGACTTCCTTCACCTGTGACACAGACCACCGATTCTCCCGGATGTGCCACGCAGATACCTGTCACTGCCGGAAGGCAGAAGCCCATAGAAGCTGTATTCGGATTTGTAATAAAACGCTGACCTTTTTTTACCTGAAATGCCTGACTTCCGGCAACTCTTGAAGTTCCAACACTGACCATCAGTGTCTCGCCTTCGTGCATTGCCTTCGACAGTTCCTCATAAAAAGCATAAATATTGGTGCAGCTTTCTTCTATTGTTTCGTAATGTTTCGCAGTCACCACCGGATATTTCTGTTTCCAGATCTGACACTGATGAACCCAGTCCTCTCCCTGAAACAGTGGATGTTTTTCGTCTGCCCCGCGACGCTCTGCCTCACAGATCAGTTTGCGGATCAGCTCGCCCGCGTCCCCGACTACAGGAAGACTTACGTGAAGATTTGGTTTTTTCAGTTCATTTTCATCAATATCATTCAATATTGTAAAACTCTCTCTTGCCCAGTCCTGATACTGGAAGCCTGTCTGCGCAAATCCCTGACGATTGCCTATGGAAAGAAGTACGTCACTGTTCTGGAGTGCAAAATTTCCCGGACGTGTTCCGGTTCCTCCACTCCTTCCGACAAAATATGGGTGATGTGATTCCAGTGCATCTACACTGCTCATTCCTGTAATCACCGGAACTCCCAGAATATTTACAAGTCTGTGGAAATCTTCTATCGCACCGGCAAGCCGCACACCATTTCCCGGAAACAGTACCGGACGACGACTCTGTGCAATCCTGTCCACAATTGCTTTTACTACATCCTGTGAAATCGCCGCAGGTGTTTCTTCCGGATTTTCTTTCGGGTCGTAACCTCTCAGATTCTCCGTCGCAATCGTTGCCCCCTGTACATCCAGCGGGATATCCAGCCATACCGGTCCCGGCCTTCCGTTCACCGCCATGTAAAGTGCTTTTTCCAGATGATAACGGATTTCTTTTGGATCAATTACCATCTGTGCATATTTTGTAAGCGAAGTTACAACCGGAACGATATTGCATTCCTGCACTCCCATACTTCTAAGCTTTAATCCGGAAGCTGCAACTGTCGTTGCATATCGGGCCTGTCCGGAAAAAACAATCATGGGAATCGAATCCATCCAGCAGCCAAGCACACCTGTTATGGCATTTGTCGCCCCGGGCCCCGTCGTCACGCAGACTGCTGCCATACGGTTATCCATACGTGCATATGCTTCGGCTGCCATCGCACATGCCTGTTCGTGGTGCTGGTAAGTGCAGTGCAGTTTCGGATGATGCCCAAAAGCATCATTCATATGCATGGCACCGCCACCCGTCACTGTAAACACATCCCGAATTCCCCAGTTTGCAATATAATCCGCTATATAATCAGATACTTTCTGTTTCATAAAGCTTATTTCCTTCCATTCCACTTATTCTCGCAGACCATAAATTTACCGGATGCCTGAATCGGAATCTCATCTACATAAGTAATACGGATTTCTGCATCCTCGCCCAGATAATGGCGGTAAACTGCAAGGAGCTCCTCGACATTCAGTTTTTCTCTGTCTGCATTGACAAGCAGTTCGTATTCTTTTTCGCCCCACTGGATGCATCTGGCCTGATAAACCACTCCCTCAAATTTCAGAAGTGTGTTCATGAACACATGAATGGACAGTGGTTCGCCCTTTGTGTTATACATCAGAGATCCGCGTCTGCCATAGATTTCCACATATTTGCCATGGATGCGGCCTTTTTCATCCCGGTCGATTCGCATCATTCCTGTATCTCCGGTATCATAACGTACCATCGGGAATGTCTTATTGTAATAATCCGTCACAACGATTCTTCCGAGTTCACCTGGTTCTGCCGGTTCATCGCAGTCCATCTTAAGAATCTCCGGATAATAGTTAAACATATCGATGGAATATTCCGGATCTTCGCCAAGCTGAACCGCAATAAAACCATTCTCGTTATTTCCATAAGTTCGAACCGGAGTAAAACCAAACAGTTCCTTTGCCAGATCATATGTCTCCTGCGGAAGCGCCTCTCCCATTGTATAGATCATTTCGACCTGCCAGCGGCTGATGTCTCTTTTCGTTCTCTTCAGATACTGTGTCAGTGCAGTCAGTGCACTTGAATACGGAACGAGTACCTGAATCTTCTTTTTCTCAATATCCCGACAGATTTTTTCCAGAGACTCATCTCCCATATTGGAGATATCCACCATGATAAGATTATTTTTGAAAGATTTCCACTTACTGATCGTATTTTTTCCCTTTATCCACGCGCGGAATTCACCACGCTTCATTCCCATACGGAACCCATTCAGCTCCATGCAGGAGATAAAATTCATATTGATGCGGTTCATTTTGTCTCCGTCACACAATACTGTAAACGGTGTACCCGTAGAACCACTTGTGCTCAGGCGGTACAGTTTCCCCTGTTCCTGATAATGGTCTACAAGAACCTCATCATAATGTTCAATAAAGTCACCTTTTGTCATGACCGGGAAATCTTTGAGTTCTTTCCATTCCGGATGTTTGCGGTAAAAGGAAGAATTTTTCTTTACATAATCGAGCAGGGTCTTCAGGCGGCGTTCCATATATTCTTCCGTTACACCTTCCACAATCTCCCGCTTATTCACTTCTTTTAATTTCTGCAGTTTGCCGCCCTTTGAGGCATCGAGCAGATTAAAAACAGTCCTTCTAAGTACTTCACCTGTATTCATCTTTACTTTCCTTTCCGTTTTGTGCTTTCACCAGTCCCAGAATGATCACAGCCACCACACGCAGAATATTTGCACCAAGTGACGCATAGGCAAATCCTGTCAGTCCACACATTTTTGCTGCCGGTATCGACACTGCAAGAAGTATTCCAAAATGTGCAAGCTGTAGACCAAGCTGCCATCTCTCATCCGTGAATGTCAGCACAAGAATAAACAGAAACGCAGAATATAATCCAAGAATCTGCGCCAGATTTACAACAGTTACAATGCCTTTTACCGAATCATAGAGATTTCTGTAAAAGAGCCATACAAAAAGCGGTGTTCCCACCTGGCAGGCAAGAAAGAATACAAAACTTACGATTCCTCCTGCAAGTGCTGCCTTGCCATACTGTAAACGTGTCAGACGCTCTTTTCTTTTTGTAAGATAGGAAATCACAATCGTATTGATCGGAGCGATCAGAAGAACCAGAGTCTTCCCGATCAGTGAAGTCACATAGTACCATGTTACCTGCTCATTTCCAAGTACCTGACGTATCACAAGGCGGTCAATATTCAACGTAGTATTCGTGACCAGATACGACAACATAAGGAAAAATCCACGGCTGAGTGCAGCAGAAAAAAATCTGCTCCTGTTCCAGAAATTGTGAAAAACTTTTCCTGTAATTCCCACAAAAATAAGCGCGGCGCCCTCGCCGATCAGATAAATCCATACCCATTGTCCTGTTACATAATATATACCCAATCCTGCCAGATATCCGATTCCGATCAGCAGATAATAAATAAAATATCTCCGGTAATTCAGGTTCAGACGATATTCCACATCTCCATAATACCGAAAAACAGTCAGCATAAACATGATAAAAACGCCGACTGCCATAGCCATATTGGTAATACTGTTTCTTGACATCACAAGAGCGACAAAACTTCCAATGGCACCAAAAATCAGAAGCAACCAGTCATAATCTCCGTTTGTTACTTCACAGTCTCTGCGGACAACAAGACGACTTGTATTTAATGCCTGTCCCACTGACGGACAGATAATTGCCACAAGGCCGGTAATATAAAGAAGATTGCCGAGCTGTTCTGCTCCCATCAGTCGATTAAGAAGCGGAGTTACCACGATCTGCAGGACTGCATTCATCCAGAGCAGTCCGCCCATCGTATACAGGGTGTTTACCGCAATTCCTTTTTTCTGTTCCCGGTCTTTCAAATCTTTACCTCCTGCATATCAGCCACAGAATCCTTTATGCTGCTGATATTTCTGACAGCGGTTTTCTATGTATTTACGTTTACCGGAAGCAAGCACCGGAATCTCATCAACCATCTCAATTTTAATGCGGGCTTCCTCGCCCAGATACGGACGGATCCTGCGAAGAATCTCCTCCTGATCCATCTTTTCCGGATCTCCGTTCAGCCAGATCGTATAATCTTGTACATCTTCCTGAATAAAACGATACTGTTTCACACCCTGAATATCCCAGAGATTATTCGTAATGATATATGGTGTGACTGCCTTGCCGTCACAGTCATAGATCAGGTCACTACGCCGTCCGTAAAGCACAGACAAACAGAGTTTAAAACGACCGTTCTTTTCTTTGCGGACTGCCACCGCTGTATCGCCATTGTCATAACGAATGATCGGAAATGCATAGTTAAAAAGATCTGTAATCACGATTCTTCCGAGTTCTCCCGGTTCTGCCGGTTCATCAGAATCCATTTTTAATATTTCATAATAATAAGTTTCGGTATCAATATGATAGCCTTCATTGTCTTCATTCTGAAGGCCCATAATGCCATTTTCTTCGTTGGAATACCATGCACGCACCGGACAGCCAAATTGTTCTGACAGTGTGCGGCGCACAGGTTCCGGCATCGTCTCAGAGATCGGGATGATCGCCCTTACCCGGAATTTACTGCAGTCCCGTCCGGTTTTTCGGATATATTCACTCAGCTCACCAAGTGCAGAAGAATATCCGACAAGGCATTTGACTTTTTTCTTTTCGATCACATCGAGCATTCCGGCAAGCGCTTTGTCATCCATCCGGGAACTGTCCATCATGATCAGATTTTCCTGAAAAAGGCGTAATTTGCTTTTGCGGACATTATTTACCCACACACGGATAAATGCTTCTTTCATTCCAATATAATATCCGGCTGCTGCCCCGAGAAAAATACCACCTGCAGTATTGTGACAGATTTTGTCTTTGTTCTGGATCATGCGAAGTGGTGTACCGGTCGAACCGCTGGTACACATCACACGATTATCTTCTGCATCTTTATAAGTTGATGAAAGAAAGCTGTCATAATGCTGTCGAAATGTATCTTTATTTACGACCGGAAGTTCCTCAAGTGGTGTGTCTTCCGGATAATCTTTATAAAAATCTGTTGTTTTTACTGCATGTCTGATCAGATTCCGGATTCTTTCTTCTGTCTCCGCAACAGAACTTCCTTCTTTCCACGCGTAGCGGATCCTGTCATAATATTTACGGGTCTGACCGCCACGCAGTCCATCCAGTATCCAAAATCCTGCCCAACGCAGTTTTTCATCTAAAATCATCTTATTTTACTCCATTCACTGCATCTTTGATCGCATTTGCCATAGCTTCCAGCATTTCATCTGTCATTCCCGGATATACACCGATCCAGAAAGTATCTTTCATGATACGGTCTGTATTTTCGAGTGTTCCGGCAATACGGTAGCCCTTGCCGGTTGCACGCATCTGGTCAAAGCACGGATGTTTTGTCAGGTTGCCTGCAAACAGCATACGCGTCTGTACCCCTTTTGCTTCGATCATCTGAACAATCTGGTTACGGTCTATACCTTCACGGCAGGTGATCAGGAAACCAAACCAGCTCGGTCTGGAATTCTCACAAGCCTCCGGAAGAATCAGCTTGTCCTCCGTTCCTTTGAGTGCTTCTTTCAGATAATTGAAGTTGTGAATTCTGCGCTCTACGAAGGATGGAAACTTCTTAAGCTGTGCACAGCCGACTGCAGCCTGCATGTCAGTTGCTTTGAGGTTATATCCAAAATGAGAATAAACATATTTGTGATCGTAGCCAACCGGGAGTTCACCATACTGGCGGTCAAAGCGATGACCACAGAGATTATCCTGACCCGGCGCACAGATGCAGTCTCTTCCCCAGTCTCGGAAAGAACGTACAATTCTGTTCAGAAGTGGATTGTCTGTATAAACAGCACCACCCTCTCCCATTGTCATATGATGTGGCGGGTAAAAACTGGAGGTTCCGATATCACCGATCGTTCCTGTCAGTTTATCCTCACCGTCAATCGTATAGACAGAACCGAGCGCATCGCAGTTATCCTCGATCAGCCACAGGTTGTGTCGATCACAAAACTCTTTTATTGCTTTCAGGTCAAATGGATTTCCAAGTGTATGTGCAAGCATGACAGCTTTTGTCTTCGGAGACCATGCAGCTTCCAGAAGGGAAGGATCAATGTTGTACTGTGGAATGGTCACATCGACAAATACCGGTACGGCCCCATACTGGATCATTGGCGAAACCGTTGTCGGGAAACCTGCCGCAACCGTGATCACCTCATCTCCCGGAAGGATCTGACGTTCTTTCAGGAGTGGAGAAGTCAGCGTCATAAAAGCAAGCAGGTTCGCGGAAGATCCGGAGTTTACCAGTGAGCAGTAACGCACACCGAGATACTGCGCAAATGCATGTTCAAATTCGTTTGTATAACGTCCGGCTGTCAGCCAGAATTCAAGAGAACTGTCTACAAGATTTACCATTTCATCTGCATCGTATACTCTGGACGCATATGGAATACGGTCGCCCTCCTGATATGGTTTCTTCTGATTATGATATTTGTTACAGTAATTTCTTGTCATTTCCAGAATCTGTTCTCTGGCCTGCTGTTCTGTCATTTCTTCAAACATAATATTCTCCTTCTGTATTTTATTTTTCTATATAATATTGAAATTCTTCCTGCTGGAAAGAAATCGTATCTTTTAGTTTATAATGTTCCCTGAACCACCGGTAAGTCTCCGGATCGTTACGTTTCCAGATTCTCATCGAGGATTTTTCTGTAAAAGCGCCTCTGACTTCGGCATGTTCCAACTGATCTTTCAGTTCTTTCAAACTGTCCGGACGGACAAGCATATCACTGAAATCCATTGTAAAACATTCCGTTCTTCGATGAAGCAGACTGTAAATTTCCGGTATATTGATCCCGAATGCCGGTGTGTTTTCCGGCACCATCTCAGCCACCTGAGCTGCCAGTTCTTCAAAATCTTCCATGTTGTGAAAATTTTCTTTTATCTGACTGTTCTGTGAAAACTGCAGCACTGTACCCGTAGACATGGCAAGCACAGCGGCTGCACAGATCAGTCCAACGCCTGCCCGAAACACATGCGTCAATGAAATTTTTCCAAAATTTTTCCGTTCTTTATTTCTGATAAATGCAAGACTGTGCTGTCCAAAATATGCCGAAAGGATCACTGCCGGAAGCGCAATACAGTCCAGGTTATGGTATGCCGGACGGTTCATATAATAAACCATGCATCCCAGCGCACCCACACTCAGCAAAAACACCAGTTCCCTTTTCCAGCACTGTCGTTTTTCTTTCTGAAACCAGCCGGACAAACCCACAGAGGTTCCCATAAGAAACAGCGTGATCACTGCCATATACGCACATGGATAAAGCGGCATATCAAGATGAAGAACCCCTTCCATATAATTGCTTGAAAGGAGCGGCACCAGAAAATCCTCCAGGGAATTCACCGGACTGTGTTTCAAAACATTATACAGATTCACTACGCCATATGCACCCAAAATACTAAACACAATGCCAACACTATGTGCTGCTGTATTTATAAGAAGCTTTCCGATTTTCACCCGGTTTTCTGAAAAATAACGAGACACATACATAGCCGCCCACGAAATCGCCAGAAAAATTCCTGTCTCCGTATTCCACAGAACTGCAAGCAGACAGATCAGATATCCAACCGCCGTGCTTATAAATCCCCGGTAATTTTTCTTAAGGATCACTGCACCATACAACAGAAGAATCATCGGAAAGACTACTCTGTGCGGCCATACCTGCCAATAATATCCACCACGCATACCGAGGATTGGAAATGCGACAGCCAGCGCTCCGGCTATCCGCAATACTCTGCTTTCCACCAGAAGCTGTAATGTCAGAAATGCGCATACATGTGCAAGTGTACCGACCATTGCAAGCATCATGACAAATGCACGGAAATCCCCATGAAATAATTTCAGCGGAATCTTAAAAAACAAAGCATAGTGTCCGTAAATACTGGTAACATTGTGTGTATACGGCATTCCCTGATAAATATTATAGACCGAATTAAAATATGCATGGCCATGATACGAGTCACTCAATTCTCCCCTGCCAAAAATATTCGGTGTATACATAGAATACAGAATCAATACCGTAAGAACAAGATAAGTCAGCCAGACGATCCATTCTCCATCATGTTTCGGAACAGAGATTTTTTCATACATCCATGCCAGAATCAACAGCTCTGCAAGAAACAAAACAACGCCAAATATAAGCGGCTGTGTATGCCATCCATACTTTCCTGCTACCGATCCGACCTGCTCCATCTCGTTTGCCACACAGATGATCCAAAAAGGAATCTGCGAAAGAAGCAGCACAGAAAACAGAAGCTTCTTCCCTGCTGCATTTCCGTCAGAACAGCTTTGTTTCTCCTGCATTCTTCCGGTAACACCCATAGCTGCCAGAAACACCAGGCAAAACAGAATCAGTGTAAGACCATAGATCAAAATATGGCTGTTTCCCAGTTTACTGATCTTTTCCAGTAACTGCTGATTCCCAAAACACCCGAGAAAAAAGCAGGCCGACACTAGCCATGCCATCAGTCCGCTGAACATTTCCCGATTCTTTTTCATTCCCTCTTTTCTCTCCATTTTGTTCTTATCTAAAATATTCTTTTATCTGGCGGTCTGTATATTCTGCCATATTTGCACCTTCAAGCCATGCCTGATACCACTGTACCGTATATCGTACAGCATCCTGTACGTGCCACCGTGATCTCCAGCCAAAAGTACTGCGGATCCTGGAGCAGTCCAGCTTGAGGAAATTGGCTTCATGAGGACCACCCTGATACAGATTTTTCCATACTGCATTTTCTCCCCACGCCTCACAGAAAAGATTGGCAAGCTCTCCGGTAGTAATGCAGTCTTCATCTCCCGGTCCTACGTTATAGGAACCGGCTTTCGAGCTGTCCTGATATTGCACACCGGCAATCATCAGATATGCACCCAGCGGTTCCAGTACATGCTGATACGGTCTGGTGGAATGTGGATTACGCACAGCAATTTCTCTGCCATCAGCCATAGCTCTGACACAATCCGGAATGATACGATCTGCAGCAAAGTCACCGCCACCAATTACATTTCCGGCACGTGCAGTAGATACCGCAATACCTGCTTCTTTAAGGAAAGCTTTTTCGTAACTATGTGTAACAAGCTCTGAACAGGATTTACTGTTGGAATATGGATCATAACCATCCAGTTCATCTGTCTCACGGTATCCCCATTCCCATTCATTGTTTTTGTATACTTTATCCGTAGTAACATTCAGAAAAGAAGCTACACTTCCTGCATTTCTTACTGACTCAAGTATGTTGACTGTACCCATTACATTTGTTTCATAAGTATAGACCGGATTCGCATAAGATTCACGAACGATCGGCTGTGCCGCAAGGTGAAGCACGATCTCCGGCTGTGTCTCCTTCAGGACACCGGATAACCTGGATAAGTCCCGGATATCACCTTTTACAGAGTTCATATTTTTTTCGAGATCAAGCAGCCCGAAAAGTTCCGGATCTGTCGGTGGTTCCAGTGCATATCCTGTCACCTCTGCCCCCAGTCCCAGCAGAATCCTGCAAAGCCATGCTCCTTTAAATCCCGTATGGCCTGTTACTAAAACTTTTTTGCCTTTATAAAAATTAAAATCGAAATCTTTCATTCCCGTATAAGCGCTCCCGTAAATAAATTCTTTTGATCTTTGTTTCACTGTTTTTCATTTTCAATATACTGGATCACCCTTTTGAATCCTTCCCTGATATCAACTCTGGCCTCCCAGCCCAGTTCCTGCAGTTTGCGATTGTCAGGAATCCTTTCATGCCCGATAACAGCCTTATTTTCTGTATAATTCTCAGATTCACTGCGCTGTTTGCAGATTACATGAAGATTTTTTTCCGGATAAATCTCCGTCAGACATTCTGCAAGCTCACGAATGCTTACAAACTGTGAAGTATTACATACGTTATAAGCTTCACCTTCTGTACCGTCAAACAGAATCTTAAAATAACCGGCAACCGCATCGGTAATATAGCAGAATGTGCGCTTTCCGGAACCATCACTCTTTAATACAATATCTTCACCTGCAGCGATGTTTTTCACAAAAGAAGCAAAAACCCGGGGATCGTTCTGAATATCCATCGTTGGCGCATATGTATGTGCGATCCGTGCAATTCTGACAGGAACCTGGTGCTGTACCCAGAATGCATGGCACATGGTTTCTGCCATACGTTTGCTCTCGCTGTAGCAATTATGTATGTCAAGCGTATCCATATGCCCAAATGCGTTCTCATTAATCAATCCGTCAACTCTCGGTGTCCCATAAACATCACAGGAGCTGAACAGCAGATAGCTCTTTACCTTTTTGGTTTTTGCCAGTTCAAGCAGATGATAATTACCAATTGTATTCGGCTTCAGTACATCCACCGGACACACGCTGTAATACTGCGGACTTGCCAGGGATGCAGCATGAATGATATAGTCTACATTTTCCTCTATCTCTATCGGTTCTGACAGGTCATTCTGAATGATCTCTATACTGTCAAATCCCTCTGCATGTCCAAATCTCTGCACAAATTTGTCCTTGTTTCGAACTACTGCGATCAGTTTTACATTTATATTTTTGACAGTTCTGACATACAGCAGAAAATGGACAATATAAGATGCCAGCATCCCATACGCACCCGTCAGAACTACCGTACTGTTCTCCAGTCGTTCCCATCTATTATTGCGTGAAAAAATGTCCTCCATATCCTTTTGCAAGATTGGATTCATCGTGTATTTCCCCCTCATTTTCCAAAATCACATAATAATACAAGTATATTATACCCTTGTCCGCACATTTAATCAACAAGCAGAAAAATCCCTGAACTCCATCGGAATTCAGGGATTTCTCTATCTTAAAACTTTTTATTTTTATTTTTCGAAGAGCTCTACAAGTTCCTGTCCAGCCTTGTATCCGGCATCTTTAAGCTGTTCTACGAACCACTCATCTACACCGTCTACTGCTTCTTTGAAGGAATCGATGTCCATATCGTCTTTCTTTGTGAATGTTACACCATTCTTGGATTCCCATCGGCCCATGATCTCTTCGTCACCGGAACGGTTGATGTAACGCTCATACTCTACGGCTTTCTGTCCACACTCGTCAACAACTGCCTGCTGCTCCGGTGTCAAAGTATCGTAAAGATCCTGGTTGATGTAGAAGAACAGACAGTCATAAATTGCATCCCACATGGAGCAGTATGGCTGAACTTCCTGTACACTTGCTGCATCGATTGCCGGCAACGGGTTCTCCTGACCTTCTACTGTATTCTGCTGCAATGCAGTGTAGGTTTCGGACCAGTTCATGTTGGTCGCATCTGCGCCCCATCTCTTATAGCATTCCATCAGAAGGTTTGATCCTGCTACACGGATTTTCAGGTTCTTCATATCATCAACAGTTTTTACTTCATGTTTGCTGTTGGTCAGTTCACGGAAACCATTTTCCGCGATACCCATGCAGTGCAGGCCGTAGCTTGAAAGAATCTCTTTCAGTTTTTCTCCTGCCTCGCCGTCAAACTTCGCATCTGCATCATCATAAGAATCATAGATGAACGGCAGAGATACGACATTGAATCTCGGGTCAAATGCAGAGTAGATCAGGTTGGAATGCATAGAGATCTGTACCGGATCTCCGTTCATCAGCGCCTGAATACCTTCGGACTGGTTTCCGTTGGTAAGCTGGTCTGCTGCGTATACATTAACTTTGATCTTTCCGCCGGTTGCTTTTTCCATAAGTTCACCGAACTTACGTCCGCCTTCTGCCCATGTACTTGTCTCCGTTGTGGAGCATGTAAAGTTCCATGTTGCTTCCGGCCAGTCAAGATCACTGTAGTCATCCACAGTATCCATGGAATCTTCTGTGAAAAGATCTACCAGATCCTGTGCATCGTCATAGCCCTGGTTCTTCAGTTCCTGAACAAACCATTCGTCTACACCATCAACTGCTTCTTTGAAGGAATCAATGTCCATATCTTCTTTCTTTGTGAAGGTTACGCCATTGCTTTCTTCCCAGCGGCTCATAATCTCTTCATCACCGGAACGGTTGATGTAACGCTCATACTCTACAGCTTTCTGTCCACATTCATCAACAACTGCCTGCTGCTCTGCGGTCAGACTGTCATAGATTTCCTGGTTGATACAGAAAAACAGACAGTCATAGATTGCATCCCACATGGAGCAGTACGGCTGAACTTCCTGTACGCTTGCTGCATCAATTGCCGGTAACGGGTTTTCCTGACCTTCTACTGTGTTCTGCTGCAGTGCAGTGTAGGTTTCGGACCAGTTCATATTTGTAGCATCTGCGCCCCATCTCTTATAGCATTCCATAAGAAGATTGGATCCTGCTACACGGATCTTTAAGTTTTTCATGTCATCGACAGTTTTTACTTCATGCTTGCTGTTAGTCAGCTCACGGAAACCGTTTTCCGCAATACCCATGCAGTGCAGGCCGTACTCAGAAAGGATCTCTTTCAGTTTATCTCCGGCTGCGCCGTCAAATTTTGCATCTGCATCATCATAAGAATCATAGATAAACGGCAGGGATACAACATTGAATCTCGGATCAAATGCAGAGTAGATCAGGTTGGAATGCATGGAGATCTGTACCGGGTCTCCGTTCATCAGTGCCTGAATACCTTCGGACTGGTTTCCGTTGGTAAGCTGGTCTGCTGCATATACATTGACTTTGATCTTTCCGCCAGTTGCTTTTTCCATAAGTTCACCGAACTTACGTCCGCCGTCAGCCCATGTACTTGTCTCTGTTGTGGAGCATGCAAAGTTCCATGTCATTTCCGGCCAGTCAAGATCACTGTAATCCGCGATAGTATTGAAGGAATCATTGTCGTCTCCTGCATCTTTGGAAGATGTGCTTCCTGTGTCAGAGGAGGACTGATCTCCTGTATAAGCGCCATTCTTTGCAAGTGCTTTCGGCAGAGCCGTGGAAACGGCCGGAATATATGTAATTACAAGAAGGACTGCTACAGAAGCAGCGATCATCGGCATAACTGCCTTCGAAATCTGCTGAAGAGTAACCTCCAGACCTTTTTTGATCTTGATACTGATTGCAACGAACAGGTTGACACCAACCGGAGGTGTTACCTGACCGATTGCAAGGTTAACTGTTGCCATAACACCAAATGCAACAACGTCATATCCCAGTGCCTTGCATACCGGAAGCATGATCGGGATGAAGATATACATAGCTGAGTTTGCATCGATGAAACATCCTGCGATCAGGAAAATGATATTTACGATCAGAAGAAATACGAACTGATTGTGTGCAATGGATGCAAGCAGTCCGGATGCAGCGTCTGCAATACCAAATTTTGTACATACATAAGAGAACAGGGATGCGCATGCAACGATCAGCATGATACCACCTGTTGTTTTTGCTGATTCTACAAAAATATCAATCAGATCACGGAATTTGACTTCACGATAAATGACCATACCTACAAACAGACCATATACAACAGATACGGCTGCTGCTTCTGTTGGGGTAAAGATACCGCCATAGATTCCACCGAGGATGATGATCGGCATCAAAAATCCCCAGAATGCATCTTTAAATGTAGTCCAGCGTTCTTTTGCAGTTGCTTTTTTTCTGGAAGGTTGAATGTTGTGTTTCTTTGCTTCCAGCATAACAACAATTACAAGCGCAACACCCATCAGGATTCCAGGTACGATACCTGCTGTAAACATATCAGCGATGGAAACGCCTGTGATGGATGCGTATACAACGAATGCGATACTCGGAGGTATGACGATCGCGATCGAGCTCGATGTCGCCATCAACGCCGTGGAGAACGGTGCGGAAAATCCTCCCTGCTCTACCATTGCCGGAATCAGGACTGCGCCGAGAGCAGCTACAGTTGCCGGTCCGGAACCGGAGATTGCTCCGAAGAAACATGCAACGATAACACATACGATGGCGATGCCACCTTTTTTATGTCCGACGCAGGTATCAACGAAGTTGATCAGTCGTTTGGAGATACCGGCTTTTGCCATGATGTTACCGGATAATACGAAAAACGGAATTGCCAGAAGCAGGAATTTACTGATTCCGGCATACATGTTGGTTGCCACGATCGTAAGTGAAGTTCCTGAGTAAAGGATCGCACATACAGAGGAAAGTCCAAGGCAGATTGCAATCGGCACACCAAGGATCAGAAAGATAAAGAATGAAATAAATAAAACAGCACTGATCATTTATTTGTCCTCCTTTTCTTTATATCCTGTACAGAAATCCAGACAGAACTCGATAAAATGAAGAATCATGCATCCTGCACCGATCGGTACGAAGGACCAGAAAATCCATTCCGGCCAGTTCAGTACGAAGGTTCTCTTACCGTTTGCAAGCTGGGTCATAACCTTATCCATACCATATTTAAAAAGAATTGCTGAAAAAACAATGCTCAGAACCGTGATCAGGATCACAGACGGTTTTTTCAGTTTTTCCGGGAGACGGTCAGTAAACAGTGACAGACTGACCAGTTCACCTTTACGACATGCAAGTGCTGCTGCCAGAAGTGTGATGAGAACAAATACCGCTACAACCAGTTCTTCTGTGAATGACCATGAGCGGTGGATCACTTTACGGGAAAATACATTTCCCACTGTCAGCACCAGGATCAGCAGCGTAGATATGATCAGTACGACTTCTTCGACTGCTGCAAGTGCATTCATGAGTTTTTTGTAAACTTTCATACTCTCTTCCCCTTTTTTGTATTTTGTTCCGGTTTCAGACCTCCTGGTTTCAGATCTTTTGGGCATAAAAAAAACCGTCCCATCAGGGACGGATAGATATATCATTCCGCAACCACCCTGTTTCTCCATTGAAACAAGTACGATTCTGCAACGTACCGGCATACGCGTCTCCTGTAACGGGGAGCTACCGTGAAAACCTACTGGTGATTCTATAAAATGTTCGGTCTTCCTTCTCAGGGATGATATTCAAAACAGTTCTGTCGCTGCTTCCCACCATACACAGCTCTCTGTAGACAGGTTCCTCTGCTTCTACTGATTCCCTTCATAGAATTTGCTCTTATGCTTTACCTTGTTAAAAGGTGTCTTTATTTTACCTCTCATTTTTTGTCACGTCAAGAGTTTTTACACAATTTTCCTGCATAATATCCATTCTCTGCTTCCAAAAAGGAGAAGCCTCATCAGCTTCTCCTTCTTGCTCTGTATTTTGATCGTATATATTTGCCTGCTGCCGACAAGTCACTGGTCTTCCATCCGCTTGTCTTGCGTGTCCTAGATGAAAGCAGGGAACAGGATTCATTCTTATTACTCAGACTCCAGCAAAAATAACTGATATTCGATTTATTCAGTCTGCGCAGCCATTTGCCCGTTGATGATTTGCTGATTCCACCGCCGCCACTTGCTGCCGACATCCCAAACTCCGTTACCATTACCGGCAGATTTTTCTGACGCGCATAAGAAAGCTTCGAGGGCAGATACTGGTTATGACTCCACTCATTCGCATAAAAATGAAGGGAATACATGATATTTTTGTAACCTTTAATCGGGCTGTCTGCTACTTCATTTCCGGTTCCGTCAGATCCAAGCTGTGACCACGTCGGTGTGCCAACCACGATGATCGCATTTTTGTCATATTTGCGAATCGTCCTAATCACTGATGTCGCATAAGATTTGATTGTTTTCCAGCTACATCCGTTCGGCTCATTGCAGATCTCATAAATTACGTTTTTCTGCTTTTTGTACTTCTTTGCCATAGTCTTGAAAAAAGATTTTGCTTCTTTGAGATGACTTTTGGGATTTCCATCATTTAGAATGTGCCAGTCGATGATCACGTACATGCCAAGATCTGTCGCATACTGAACTCCTTTGTAAATCTGATTTCGAAGAGCCGACTTGCTGCCACCTGAACAATAACCATTATATTCCGACGTGTACATCGCCAGACGTACCGCATTGGCTCCCCAGTCGTTCCGAAGTGTCTTAAATGCGGCTTTGTTTACATACAGTGATCCTACATCCCAGTTGATTCCGTGCGTACTGATACCACGAAGCTGAAATTTCTTTTTGTTCTTATCAACAAGATCTGCACCTTTTACCGAAAGTCGTCCGTGAGAAGATACCGGGGTTGCAGCATACACTTCACATTCGGTCTGCATCATCACGGCAGTAATGACCATAAAAAGTACAAGAACTAAAGCAACACTTCTGTATCCTTTTTTTCTCTTCATACATCATCCCTCCCAAGGATCATCTTTCCTCCTGTTTTTTATTGTTTCTTATTTTGTATCAAATCTGAAAGAGTCTTTATCAGCAATTCTGCATTCAATGGTTTCATCACATACCCATTGATACCTACACGCATCCCGGCTGTGTGTATCTCTTCCTCCACACATGCAGTTACTGCAATAATCGGTATCCTTTCCGCATCCGCCCATCCGGATCGCCTGATTTTCTCTGTTGCTTCATTTCCGTTCATCACCGGCATCATAATGTCCATAAGAATGGCATCGTATGTTCCGGATGGTTTTGCCATATAAGTATCCACCGCCGCTTTACCATTTCTGGCTGTCACTACCACAGCTCCGGCGTCTTCAAGGATAAACTGTGCAATTTCAAGATTCAAGTCATTATCCTCTACAAGGAGGATTTTCCGGTCAGCTAAAGGTTTGTCATCGTTTGTATCTGCATCATTCTTCCGACACAGAGATTTCTGCGAAATTTTAAATGGAACTGTAATGCAGACAGTACTTCCCTTTCCCGGTTCACTGTCGATCGTAATCGTGCCGTCCATGCGCTCTACCAGAGTTTTTACAATGGACATTCCAAGTCCCGTTCCCTGATAAACAGTTCGTGCATCTGTCTTCTCCTGCGAAAACGGTTCAAAAATATGCTGTAAAAATTCTTTATCCATACCGATCCCGGTATCTGCAATGCTGCATTTGTAAAGTACTCCGGTCTCTTCCGTATACAACATTTCATCCCGCCAGTCTATTTTCCCACCTGGCTTGTTGTATTTTACTGCATTACCGACAATATTCAGAAAAATCAAGATAAAAAGCATTTTGCTCATGGATTTGGGTGAGTGTCTCATTTAACTCCTCCACAAGATCACTCCGGTCATTCGCAACAGCAAGATAATATGGCTCCTTGCCAATAATCTCCACCGGTGTGATTCCACTGTAGGAAGAGACAATATTATCCGCACTTACAAAACCATCAAGTTCACCGACATTAAAATCTTCGGCGCATTCAGAGATATCTTTATAATATTCAATCTCAATGTCTGCCCGATTGTCTTTTGCCCATTCTTCAAGTTTGGAAGTCATGCGCTGTGCATCCACAGTCCCGATCTTTTTGCCGGCAAAAGAATCATAATTGCCCGACTTCATTGAATCATCTTTGCTGTCTTTATATATATAGAAGGTTTCATTCAGCATATCATAACTCGGGTAACTGACCTGTTTGACACGTTCCTCACTGTAGGCAACACCTGCCAGCAGATCAATCTCACCTGATTCCAGTTTTTGGTATAAATCCTCCCACTCACCGTATACATACTGATAATCCCATCCTGTGTAGGAAGCTACCTCCTGGATATACTCATAGCTATAACCACTTTTGACCGTCCCATCACTGGTTCCTTCCTAAAAATCCTCCCGCGGATAATAGCCGATCTTTACTTTTTCCCCTGTAGCAGAATCCGCATACACATCTGTAATTCCACTTGCGATTCCGCCTGTCAGAAGTATTGCTGCCATAAAAAATGATGTAAATTGGTGTTTTTTTAATTTCATAGCGGCTCCTGTACTTCACCTTTTATTTTTGCTTACGATGATTTAATTATACTATATCATTGTATAATTCGCTAATATTTCTTATGATTTTCGTTGCTCTTTTATGATTTCTCACATATTTGATACTGAATTTCACCTGTTACTGTGAACGGAGTGAACAGTAACTTTCACCTCATTTGGCAGAGACAGATTTGGTAATTCTCTTTGCATTACATCCGAAAATCATTTATACTGTAATTATCCAAATCCTACGGGAAACGGAGGAGGGATAAATATGAAAAAGAAACTGAATCATGCATTTAATTACATTACTGCAATCCTGATATTTATCTGTGCAATGACAGTAAGCCTCAGTATTTTTCTGGTAAAAGTACAGAACTCTATCGATACCAACTCACAGAACATTATGACAAGTACAGTTTCGCACCAAAGCGATCACATTCTTTCCATCCTTCAGATTCATTATGGATTTCTGAACAGTATTGCTGACAAAATGGGGAAATCATCTTCTCTTCTGTCTGACGGTAATATGAAATTTCTTGTTTCCATGGCAGAAAACACAGACTTTGAGAGAACAGCTCTGATCGAAGCAGATGGTACCGCCCATTATGATAACGGAGCCGAAAAAAACGTTGCACAGCGACAATATTTCCAGGAAGCAATGCAGGGAAAAGAAACCTTAAGTGATCCTCTCGAAAGCAGTATAGATCAGGAAATGCGGGTAATCCTTGGTGTTCCCGTTTATCAGAATGGTAATATCATCGCTGTACTTGGCGGCTCCTATAATGTAACCGCTCTAAGCCGTATGCTTTTTAATGATGTATTTGATGATTCCGGATACAGCCTGATTATTAACCAGAATGGGGAGATTATTGCTTATGACGGTGATCCTGCTTACCGCAAAATTACATATGGGGATAATTTCTTCAAATTTCATGAACGCCAAAACTTATTATCCGATGATACCTTAAAAAAGATCCGGCAGGATTTCAAAAATGAGAAAGACGGTACTGTAAGGCTGCAGACAGTTTCTACCTCTGATGCAGCACAGTATCTTTCTTATACCAGACTCGGAATAAACGGCTGGATGATCTGCTATATAATTCCGGTTGCTGATGCGCAGGATTCCTATGCTTTTATCAAATCCGATGAAAGCATACTCCTTGGTATATTCCTGATTCTGGTTCTCCTGCTTGTTCTTTATATTATCCGAACCAATCGCAAACAAAATGAAGAACTTATCAGAACAGCTGAACTTGACGGACTGACCGGTGCTTACAACAAACGCGCTACCGAAGCATATATTAATAAAATTCTGACACAGATGCCTGATGAAAAAGGTACTTTTGTCATTCTCGACGTAGATAAATTCAAAGACGTCAATGACCGGTATGGTCATGCTGCCGGTGACACAGTTCTTCATGAACTTGCCAAAACATTTTTCCGCCATTTCCGTAAAGATGATATTATCGGAAGAATCGGCGGTGATGAATTTGTCATTTATATGAGAAACATCGAATCAAAAGAAATCGCCTCGGCACGCGTTAAAAACCTGATTGAGAATGTCCGTAGTCTTCCTTTTGAGGAAATGAACGGAAATCATGTCACGATCAGTGTTGGTATTGCATTCGTCCCGGAAGCCGGAAACTGCTATATGGATCTTTACAAAAATGCCGACACGGCCCTGTATGAAACCAAACAGAATGGCAAAGATGGCTATCACGTATATATGAGAACACAATAAAACGAAATAATTTTATATAAAAATCAAACCTCTTCTTTCCGGCGGATGAATAAGTCGGTAGAAGAGGTTTTCTTTTGTTTTTCAAACCTAATTCAAATAATTATATACAGTTCTTGAAATATTACGGATACGCGGAAGCGCATAATCCTCACTGCCTGTATTTGAAAATACACAGATTATGTAATCTTTTTTCTTTCCATATACGATTGCCATATCATGCTCAACACTGGAAGTTTCACCTGTTTTGTTTGCAACTTTGATTCCGGATGGAATGCCTGACGGTATCTTCCATCTTCTTGTCTGAGCAAGCAGGAGCTTCCGCATCTCTTTTGAGTATTTTGATAATACACAGGTTCCGTTGTAAATATGTTCCAGAAGAATACCACAGTCTTTTACAGAAGTGATATTACTCTGTCCGTCACCGACTGATGCCGAAGATGCCGGATGCAATGTATGATGACAGCCGGTTTTTGTATATTTATCTTTGACCGTAGAGTTATATTTCAGGTTTCCCTTTTTGATCTGATCAAAAGTCGATGCCATAACAAAAGGTTTGATTACGCTCGCAGAGTACATGGCACTTTCATTCAAATTAACCACACCACCGGTCTTTTTGCCGGTCTTTTTGCTGCTCTTCTGACGGCTTTTCATATTCTTCTTTGACGCGGCATGTACCTGAACTTTCGGCATCGCAGAAGATACATCTGCAAAGTCCGGTTCGGTGTTTATGGTTCTCTTTCACTGATGTCCCTCCTGAGATAGTTATCTCTGATTATCGTATTCTATTTGATTTTCCACTGCCTTTTAATGTTTTATTGTCTTTCCAGTTCCTTTTGAATCCATGTCATAATCACATCCACGAGATAGTCCTGCTGCACCTGACTCAAAGCCCGTCCCGGCTGCATTTTGTGCCATTTTCGAATACATTCCCGACAACAGGTTGCAGTGGCATGCTGCGCTATAAATACAGGATGTCCACGCATAGGCGTCTGCCTTCCATCATTCGGTATATATGCCGGTGCCTCTCTCTTTGCAATAAAATCCTCGGCATGTTTCCTGATCGTATCAAGCCCTTTTTCATTTATATACACAATATCTTTCTGCTTCAGATGAAAACTGCTCCGAAATCTCGAATTGCCCAATCTTTCAAAGAGCTGGGCATACCATTCATCTTTTGTCATAAAAATTCACCACGTTTCTGACTGAACATCAAATATCCTGCTCATCTAATAACCGCCTGTCAGCTTCTGTCTCCAGCCATTTCAGAAGATTTCCTGCAATTCTCGGCGTAAACAGTTCCACATATTTTAATCCTTCACTTGTAATATGAAGAACCGGATATTGCCCCGTAGTCTTAATAATATAATGACGTCCGATCAGCCAGTAGATCAGTCTCGTAACTTCTTCCCCGGACAAATATGATAATGCGCTATATTCTTTTACTTTGTCCAATCCGTTCTTTTTTATTTTTTCAGCATTTGATCCCCGTAAAACACTACTCAGTATCGACACACCAAAATATTTCTTCTCACTTATATGAACCAATGCATTCATGATTCTTTCAACAATTTCAAACAAGCTATGCCCTTTATATTCCGGATACTTTTTACGACTATTTTCAGAATCCGCATTTTTATCCAGAATTTTCTGTTCCCAGTTATCATTTTTATGCTGCTCATTATGACTTACATATTCTATTGTTTTTTGCTGCGGTTTCGTATTCTCTTCCTTTATTTCCTTTTTGGGTAACCAGTCCAATTCGGTAACATCATAGCCCATAAGCTTGTAATATTCTTTTGCAGATAATGTTTTATTACAGCCCTTTCCATTATTCTGATAATTGGTGCAGCCTAAAAAATACTGTCTGTTCTCGCTGAATTTTACAATTAAATATCCATCCTGACAATCTGGGCATTTCATAATTCCCAGCTTTTTACCCATAATATGATTTGTCATAAAACTACACTCTTCGGGCTCGTTTGTACAAATATACAGGCGCAGTCCATATGCCGGTTTATATCTGAGCTGCATAGGGAATCCACATACCGGACATTTTTTTCGTTCCAAAATAACCGGTTCTTCTGACCAGGTCCCACAAAGCGAAACATTTTTATATTCATTCTTGATTTCAAGAAGAAACTCCGATGGATTTTGCTCCGGAGCTATAAAGTAAACTCTGTTTTTTGTCCGAGTCATTGCTACATAAAAAAGGCGTCTCTCTTCCGCATACTGCATGCTTCTGTCCTCTTTTACAACCAGTGACAAAACAGGATCATCTTCAATCTTTGATGGAAATCCGTACGTTTCATTGCGTCCATTGATTACAATTACCTCATCATATCCCAGTCCTTTTGACGCATGTGCTGTCATAAAAGTAATATTCATCTGCGGATATTTTACCGATTTAACCTTTGATCCCCGGTTAACATATTCATACATACCGGTCCTGGTCAGACGCTGACCATCGAAGCCAAATCTCCCTAACAGCAATATTTTTAAACTATATGGATCTTTTCCATCTTGTTTTGCATATTTTATAATCTGTTCCAATGATGTCTGCACAGCATACGCAATTGCATAATCCGCCCCACTTCTTCTGTGCGCATTCGGCGATTTCATTGTACTGTCATATGTATAAATAATTACAGGATTTTCAATATGCTTTGGCGAAATAAGGGATTTACGAATCTGTGAAGTATTTTTCTGAATAAAATTTCCTGCTATATCAATGACTTCCTGCGAATTACGATATGTATGGACAATTTTCATCAGTCTGGCATATCCCATTTTTTCTTCAAACTTTGTAAAAAGGGTGATATCCGAACCACTGAATGCATAAATGGATTGCCAGTCATCACCGACCGCCATAACCTTCGCAGATGTCACCTCCGAAAAAGCTTTAACCAGATCAAATCTCTGCCGCGAAATATCCTGATATTCATCAACAATCAGATATTTAAAATCCAGTTTCTGTTTCATTTCTTTTACATTATTTAAAACACGTGCAGACTCATTGATCATATCCTCAAAATCGACTGCATGATTTTCAATCAGCCACTTTTTATATTCCAGATAACATGCCTGGCTGATCTCCAGAAATAATTTTGTTCTTACATTATCTGTTTTTTGATTCAATACCGCAAAGTCATCTTCATCATATCCGTTTACTTTGAAATTTCGGATAAAATTCGATACCAGTATAATCAATCTCTTAATGTATCTGTTTTCTTCCGAAGATACCAGTTTCTTCGCCACTTCCTCATCAGAGCGGCGTTTCAGCTCAATTCCATGCTGACGCAGTTTCTCTTCCAGATGTGCAGAGATACTTCGTCCGTCTTTATAAGAAGAAAATGTATAAATAAGCGTTGTTCCATGTTTTTTATGAAAAAGGATTTTATCATTTACTGCCTTTTTGTACATGTTCAACTGTTCTTCAGTATAAAGCGAATTTTGACCATCTTCTGTAATTCCAAAATGTTCAACATATATCTCTTGTCCATTCTGACGAATGATAAAATCAGGAGTGTACGGTTTACGGGACAACATAATATTATATTTATATACAGGTTCGTACTCGTAATCAATATTATTAAGATAGAAAAAATTAGCAATCTCTACTTCCTGATAAGAACGTACTACTTCATTCTGAATCGTTACTTTATTTCGCGTTTTACGATCAATTACTTCTGTCCGAAAATCTTCAAGTTCACTTCGCATGGTTGCATAATTTGCATGTGCCATATGATTAAAAAAGTCATTAATATCATCCCCTTCATAAGGCGCATCAAAATATGACGCAAAAAACAATACCAGTTTCTTTACCATAACCGGCTCTCGCAAAATTTTATCTTTCAGATATTGCTGTATACAAAAAAACAGTTTATTAGAATCTACAATATTAAAATTCTGGGGATCATTCTTATGAAGTATCGCGTTTCCTGCGGAATGAAAGGTTGCAATCGGACAGGGAATATTTAAGTCTCTGTTAATTCGTTCTCGCAGCTCATTCACTGCTTTATTTGTGAAAGAAATCATTAAAATCTGCGACGGATCAATATGTTGTTTCTCCACCAGATATTTAACCTTTGCCGCGACAGTTGTTGTTTTTCCCGCACCAGCTCCGGCAACGACCAGCCCATAATCTTCATCAGAGAGAATTACCTCTCTCTGATTTTCATCCAGACAAATATCAGGGTCTATGTCTTTCAGAATATTATCCAGATACTCTTTTTCTTCGTTTTTCTTTCTTGAAAGATAATTCTCATTTATATTATCCACAAAAGATACAATATTTTCATAATTTGTGCACAGCTCACGCACATTCTCCGAAGACAGTCCATTTTTACTGCAAAACTCCACCAGCATATCCGCCTCGTCCATCTTGCGCATAAAGGAAACTGTTTCTGCATATTCTCTGACCTGCTCATAGTATTCACTTCTTGCAATATAGTGGTCACTTTCCTGCAGTTTTTGCAAAAATCCCTCTAATTCTTTAAGGCTCTGAGCTTCCTTTGATTTTGATACGGGTGTGTTCGCAGTAGTTTCCGTCTCTTTTTTCTTTTTGAATATTGCATCAAAAAACTTCATAGCTGGTCTCCTGATTTTTATCTTTCTTACTCAAATTATAAGCGTTTTTTCTTGTCGAATCAATCTTTTTCATCTGACTCCGGAAGATGTGTATGATCTGAAAGGTTGCTGTTCACAGGTAATATTCCGCGAGGTGTTTTGTCATGAATATGGCAAAATCCCGAGACATACAGGGCAAAATCCCATCACCGAAGGTGATATGGAATGGATTTTGACCAAGTTGCTGTGAACGGAGTGAACAGTAACTCTGAAAGTAAAAAATGTATATGGACAGTCTCATCTCTGCCTTGACTCTTTCATATCTGCTTCCGGCGGCAGCTCATATCTTTCTTTTCTTACCAATCCGTCAATGGTTGCTCCGAGTCGAATATTTCTCTGGGTGCTTAATCATTATGATACGTTCCATTCATTACTTTCGGCAAGTAAGAAATATTCAATATGAAAATAACACAAAAGGATGTGCTGCGGTAACCCTGACTTTTTGGCATTAGTTTCATTGATACCTGTAGTGGCTGCTGTCATATCAAACACTTTGATAACGGAGCTTCCCTGACTGCCTAAATAATGGCTATCACCACCACAAATATTATCAGCAATGATCCTTCCCTGTTTATTGGCAGGTCCCGCTAAAGGGATTAACGCATCATTGCCAGTAACATAATGTTTTACCTGAACTGCATCACCTGTAGCATAAATGTTTGGTACAGAAGTTTCCATTCTGTCATTCACTACAATACTTTCCTTTCGGTAAACTGAGGGTATCTCTCGGAAAAACCACATGCTTGTTTCGTGCATCCCGCTGTATTAGTGGTATTTCTTTGTGTTAGTTTTATATAACTTTTTTCTATTATCTTACCATGAGAATCGAGCATTATCCAGACCTGAACGGACGGCAATAATCCATTTAGACAAAAATAAAGTTCCAGACTTATTATCTGAAACTTTATTATAAATCCAGCATCATTGCATTACTTCACGCAACGGAAGTATACCATGGAACCGTCAACATGGATATCCGTTTCTTTATATAGTTTTTGAAGGATATCTCTCAGCTCTTTCTCCGTCTGAAACGGTGGAGAAAACCACCCTTTCTTTGCAAGAATATTTTTTACCAGCCAGTCTGTCCGTTTCGATTTTCCCTTAATATAAAAGCAGGCAATAAAATTGCCGCCTGGTTTCAAAACACGCCATATTTCATGAAATGCTTTTTGCTTGTCAGGAAATGCATGAAAACCATTCATACTGACAACAGTATCAACAGATTCATTCTCCATTTGCAGATTTCCCACATCCCCCTGAATACATTTGATATGTGCATGACTACCAAGTCTTTTTCTGGCTTGTTCAAGCATATCCATGCTGTAATCAATACAAGTAATATGTGCATTTTTCAGAGAACTCCATTTGTTTTCCGTAAATACAGCAGTTCCAACCGGAACATCAAGAAGATTTCCTGAAAAGTCATCAGGAACATAGGCTAAAACTTTTCGTGCTATATCATTATCATCAGTGCCACTCCAAAATAACTTAATATACAGTTTACTGAAAATATTCCCTTGAGTAAGAACATCGTCATATATATTTTTTGATGTTTCATAAGCATTTTGTATTTTGTCTGCCATATTACCCTCCAAATTTAATTTTAATTCTAAAAGCTTAAAACTATCGTTCTCTGATCTTCCTGACATTACGATTCATGAGGTGTCTTCCAATATGTCTATAAGCAAATGCTTTAAAGGCTGAAATTTCTTGATGATGTTCCTTCAACAGTTCATCTGGACAATCATAAACACCAAAATCCTGATTGATTCCCTCGCTCTGAATATAAGTATTGTTCCTATCAAACTCAATAATGAGATTTCTGAAATCCTTGACTGCTACTCCATAACCGCAAAATGCACCTTTACATTCCGGATTTCGTTCCTGTAACTTCTTTATGTAGGTTTTATCCAAAATAAAAGCTTCCAGTTCGTACCACTGATTTTCGAAATTAATTTCTACCCAGCTATGGAAAATACTTTTTGGAGCATTACGGTAAACAAACCCGGTCATAGCTCCTTTCTGCAGGCTTTTATCAATCGTAAAACCATGTACTCTGCATGGAATATTGCAGGCACGTAAAAGTGCCATGAATAAAGTTCCTTTTGTATTACATTGTCCATAACCATCTGCAAGTACTTTTGAAGCTGAAATTCCGTCATCAATATTATATCCAAATAAAACATCATCTCTTACATAGTTGTAGATTGCCTTAATCCTTTCAAATTCACCTATTTCCTTCCATTTCATATTTTGAATAAGTTTTTGAATTGCCGGATTAGAAAAATCAACCATTCGTGTTTCCCTAAGATACTTATCTTTCATTTCCTATCGCCTTTCCCATAGGTTTTCTCACAACACAATGCATTCGCATACCTTTACGAATTTCAAATTTTTCTACTTTTAATCCTGCTTTTTTGCAACATTTTATGACCACATCTCTTGTTGGCACCTGGACATCTCCATGTCCGCATATATTTGCCAACGGCATTTCCAATGTATTCATTAGCCATACCAATACTTTATTGTCACTGGTCACATCTCTCAGTATCAATCTTCCATTTGGGCGAAGACATCTTTTCACACTGTCAAAAAATGCCTGTGGATCCGGATAATGATGAAAGCTCATAGAACAAATAATTGCATCAAATGAATCCTTTTCAAAAGGAAAGTTCTCACAGTCTCCTACAACAAATGTTGCATTTGAAATATTTTTCTTTTTTGCCTGTTCAATCATGGCCGGAGTCAGATCCAGTCCTGTATAATGTCGGTCTGGATATTTTTCTGCTAATAAAGAAATCATCGGAGCAGGTCCGCAGCCTGCATCTAATAAATCTCTAAATGACTCCTTCTCTAATTCTTCCAGAATATCCGGATAATCCTTCTTGCACATTTCGTAAATGCCAGCATGGTTACTTTCATATCTTCCTGCTGCTTTTGTAAACTCTTTAATTGACAATTTTTTATATTCTTCATTTTTCATGCTTTTTCTCCAATCACTGTACCTTTTTCGCCTTGCATCCGCATTTCTTCATTTTTTTCATATAAGCATAAAACTGCTTATGCAATTCCCTCATTTCATCTGGTGCCTTCATAGCATGTTGATACATAAATTTATCTCCAAAACTACTTCCAAATGTAACTGCCAGCATAATCGTCAGAAATGACAATGGCAAAAAGCAAAAAATATTCATTTTCCATGGTGACAGTTTACCCTTTTGTTTTCGCAAAAAGTTAAAATTTCTTTTCAGCTTTTCCGCTGTTTTCCTCATAATTTTCCATTCTTTTTCCACTTTCTCCGGATCGTCTGATTCATAATACGCATCCGCAATCGGTACCACCATAGCAAGATGACAAAGCTGCCATAGATGCATATCCGTTACTTTCTGGTATGGTATATGAGCATGCCTCAATATCTCTGAAAACTGCTTAGTTCTTTCGGATTTATTTCCTGATATTTCTGCAAATGTTGTCGGCTGAATCAACCTTGGAGTGAGTGCTGCATCAAGGATACCATCATTATTTATACTTCCGCCTGCTCCTGGAAAAGCCGGTAATATTCTTCCTTTTCCGACAACGTCTTCCCATTTATTGTAACTGTCCAGTGAATTTATCATTGTAACAATCGTATTACTTTTATTATTTTTCAATTCAGTAAGTGCTTCATACAACTGGTTTTCCCGGACAGTAAGCAAGACAAAATCATAAATATCATCGTTTGGTAGTTCTCCAAGAATCCTAATCTCTGCCTTTATTACTTCCTGATTTTTCTTATATTGCAATCCATTATTTCTTAAAGCCTCAAGTCTTTTACCTCTGGCATAAATATTTGTATCATAACCGGCTTCTGCAAATAAAGCCGCATACAAGGATCCAATCACACCAGCACCATAAATCAATATTCTCATAAGAATCGTTCCTCTCCTCTTACCCCAGTGCCACATCCAAGATCATCATCAAACTAAATCCAAGTGTAAAGAAAAGCGTACCGATATTCGAGTGCTGTCCCTGAGACATTTCCGGAATTAGTTCTTCAACCACGACATATAACATAGCTCCTGCTGCAAAGCTGAGTAAATATGGTAATGCCGGGATTACCAGCTGTGCGACAAGAATCGTCATTACTGCTCCAATCGGTTCAACGACTCCTGAAAGTACACCTCCCAGAAATGCCTTTCTCTTACTTTCACCCTCTGCCCTAAGCGGCATGGATATAATCGCTCCTTCTGGAAAATTCTGGATAGCAATTCCAAGTGATAAAGCAAGTGCACTTGTTGCTGTAATCTGTGCATTTTCAGCAAGAAGACCTGCATACATTACACCAACTGCCATACCTTCAGGGATATTATGTAATGTAACTGCCAACACCATCATCGTAGTACGGCCAAGTTTGCTTTTCGGTCCCTCTGCCTGATCACTTCCAACATGAAGATGTGGGATCAAATGATCAAGTGCGAGTAAAAACAATATACCAATCCAGAACCCAACAACTGCCGGAACAAACGATAAAGTTCCCATATTCTCAGATTGTTTAATTGCCGGAATCAGAAGACTCCAGATTGAAGCAGCAACCATTATACCTGCTGCAAACCCTGCAAGTGCACGTTGCAGTAACTTGCTAAGTGTTTTTCTCATAAAAAACACGCATGCTGCACCTAGCGTTGTTCCAACAAATGGAATCAGTATACCTTCAAAAACATTCATTAGCATTATGTATTCCTTTCTGTATAGTCAAAAGTACTTTCACGTCGTTCTGTTGTTAGCTTTAACTAACTTCCATGTATAAAAGAAACCGTGCAAAAAGCAAACTGTAATTTCACACGGTTTTCCTTATGTTTAAGTATATCACTTACGAAATCATATAACAATATAATTCTTTTAACAATTTACAAAAAGCCGGAGGTCACAATATGTATTGGATTCAGCTCTTGCAGCCAAAGAAAATACATCCATTATTTTAATGAAAAAAATGCTAACAACATAGAGATGAATAAAATATCTGCTCCTTTAGTTCTCCCATCCATCACCTCTGCCGAGTTGAATTATGTGGCTTTGGGTATTTTATCGAACGACTACCACATTGAACTATATGGTTACTTACATCAAAAGGTTGCCGTATATCTAGGCAAATCCACATGTTCAGTCAAGGAATGTGATACCTATATCACTCAACAAAACCAATTTATTGAACTCCCTTTCAGGTGTTCCCTAATCTTTTGTTTGTAACATCGTTTATGTTTCTTTCACACTCCGCTAAATCCATGTACTCGGCTCATTTTTTTCTATATTTTAACGGAGACACTCCGTATGTTTTTTTGAAGCTTCTGATAAAATAACTTACATTCTGATAGCCACTGAGCATTGCAACCTCTGTAACTGGAATGTCCGAATTTTGTAACAACTGTTTTGCATGCTCCAACCGCAAATATGTAACATATTTTGAAAGCGTAATATGAAAATGTTCTTTAAAATATTGCGATACATATTTTTCAGAAAGATGGAACTGTTCCCCAAATTCCTTTAATGATATCTCCCCTGTAAAACTCTGCTGTATGTATGAAATCATCTCTTTTTCTACAGTATTTCTTCCACTTTTATCATTTTCGATTATAAATCCATTCTCCCACATGTGAAGAATAAATTGTAAAAGAATTATTTTTGTCTTTATCTGAACAGCTATTTCCAACTTCTTTTCATCATTTTTTGCCATATATATTTCGGCCAACTGCTCACACAACTCTTTTGCTGCATCCTTGATCCTTGGTCTTATCATCAAATGACCATTTTTTAATGGAGTAAGCAATTTATCATCTAACATGTCATCTGTGCAAAAAGAGATATATTCAAGTGGAAAAAGGAAAGTAAAATAATCCACTTCTCCAGCCTGTGAACCCATGAAATGCAGATTGCCCGGCGACACTACAAAAGCATCCCCGGGGGTTCCAATATAATTTTCTCCTGATATACTTACAGTCAAAAACCCACTTTTTACATATATAATTTCCAGTTCATCATGCCAATGTACCGGTATCTGAAATGATCGTCCCTCATTTTTTATATGATATGTACTAAACGGATCATCCTTTGTACCATGCGGTTTATTTTCCTTTAATTCAAAGTACATAATCTCTCCTATACTTCTATAAGACCTTTACTTTTCCATTTTCCACTCTTCCATCTAAGTACCATTCCCACAGCTCTCGCACATTCGTCACCTGCCATAGCAATATATGATCCTACAGCCAGAAGTCCCATGTGTATTCCGAGAAAATAAGTTCCGCCAACTGCAAACAAATACATAAATATTGCACCTAGTATAACCGGGAAAAGTGCGTCTCCACTCGTTTTTAATGCCTGACCATATACAAGGTTTGTTACCCTTCCAAATTCAAGAAAGACATCTACTATTAACAACTTTACCACAAGATTTATCATCTGTGTATCATCAGTAAATATATGCACGATAAAATGTCCTGCCAATGCAAATGTCACGGAAAAACAGGTCGCTGTGATGATACCGTATATCGCAGCTTTTCTCGTTCCCCTGTTACATTCCTCAAACTCTTTTGCTCCAATTCTCCAACCGGTCATAATTGCATTTGCCTGAGCAAGGGCAGCTCCCACACAATATGAGAAATTTGCAATCTGTACAGCATATGAGCGTGCTGTAACATTCATTCCATCCACATCCATCTGATTCATAAAACGCACAATAAAGGTCATTGCGATGTTGTAAAGTGCTGTTTCAAGCGCAGAAGGAAAACCAATCTTAACAATCTGCGCAAATATCTTTCTTGATGCAATTCGCTCAGGACTCTGTTTTGCTTTTATAAGCACAGCCCCCATACCTGCTACAATAATAAGATTTACAACTCTTGAAATAACCGTGGCAACAGCAACTCCCATTACACCCCAGTTGAATACAAATAAGAATACTGAATTAAGTATTATATTGAGAACATTTCCAACAACAGTTCCTATCAAAGAATGTTTTGTATATCCAAATACTCTCAAATAACTGGAGAAAATAGGAATCAGTGCATTTAAAAAACATGCGCCGCCAACAATTCTAAGATATATTTCAGCCGGCTTAAGCAAAGCCGGAGCAATACTTACGATTCGAAGTATCCCACCAGAAAAAGTAGCAAGAATGACAGACATTACGATACCTATCAATGCGTTGAATATAAGTCCAAGTTGTCTTGCCTGATACGCTATCCCCGGTCTTCCGGCTCCGATATTTTGTGACATAACAGCTATCATACCCGACGATATTACGCCGAACATGATAATAAAAACACCTATATATGTATTTGCTGTTCCCACTGCTCCTACAGCCTGGTCGCTTACAGATGATAGCATAAGCGTATCGACCATACCTGAAAGCATATAAAATAAAGTTTCTAAGCATATTGGCACAGATAACTGTGTTAATGTTTTTCTTTCAGCTGCCATAGTTTTCTCCTCACATACAATTCAAGAATACTATATCAATAATACGATATATTTCTATGTAATTCTTGTATAATATCCTGTGAAAATTGCACTATTTCTACTTTATCTTAAAAAGTACTAGATCGTGTTACTGAAAAATGGACCGCAAAATACCCGAATTCTATGAAACGCTGGTATGATAACTGGGATGCAATAACGCCGATTTTCAAGTTTTTCACCGGATGTCGGAAAGGTTATTTACACGACCTCTATATTCCTCTTCTGTCAGTAATTCCTCCAGTGCTTCCAAATGAGCTGTCATTTTAGAAGTCTGTTTTCCGCCAAGCAGCTTGCCTAAGCGTCAAATATCCCTGTTCTTCCAGCTCCTTATTCAGATTGCCAATGATCTCATAAGCCGATGTCTGTTTTACCTCCATAAGTTCACATATATCGGCTGCCTTTAAAAATAATTTGTTCTGCATAATCAGTACCTCCTGTATTTTGAATATTTATCTCTTCATATACTCTGTACTGGCAGATGTAAAATCGGACATCATTTTCCGAAATTTAGCAAATTATTTTAATTTTACAGTTTCCATATGTGTTATCGCTGAACCATGGAGTTAATATCATTGAAAAAGGGTATAAAAAAACAGTCTGCCCTGACGGAAAATATTTCCATCAAAACAAACTGTTCTTCATATTCACACTAATTATATTTTCTGAGCATAGTTACTTTTGCGAAAATCTCAGATAACTCCGGAAAGAAAACAAAGAAAAAAAAGATTTTTTAACTCCATTTGCACTCCACCGGAACATCCAGACAGCCCGCAAAACCTTTATTTATGGGCTTTTTCGCAATTTAGTCCGCTACTCAAACTCGGCAAATCAAAAGATATTTTTAAATATATTTGTTTAAGTTTTACATCTTTTTGCCGTTATTTTATTTCTGTTGCATATATTATTTTGGCTCACTGATTTTCTGTTGCCAATTTGTTGCCACTTTAATTATGTACTTTATGATTAGGATCCATTCGTATAATTTTGTAATAGCCAGATTCCAAAACTACATGAATCCTAAACGAATCAGTCACTCCATAATGATACACTTGCATTCCATTATACTCATCATTTGTATCCGGTTTTCTTGCATATAGTTTATCCACTTGTTGCACTGTCATACGCGAAACTTTATCCAAAAAACCTTGAAATTCTTTTACATTTTTCATGCTCATTTCTTTGAACGTGTATCCTTTTTCTAATGGATATTTAAAGGCTAATTCAAATGGAACATCTCTTTGATTTGTTAATATCTTTGCCATAATCTTTTATCTAAGAAATTATTCACCAATATATATCGACTTATAATAAGTTTTCATAGTTTCTGGAGAAATAACCACTGTACATCTCTCATTTTCTGCATATCCTCTTCTAGCTTCAATCCACGGAAGTTCTCGGTGGGTTAATGCTTCCAATGCATTTCCAGTTTTATCTCCGTAAGTTTTCCATACATCTTCGAGTAAGTCAATATCGTTTTTTTCAATATTACATCTATATATTCCACTAATTTTAATAGTATCATATCCAAATTGCTTAAATCTATCATATAAGGCAGGCGAAACCGGTCCATGTATCCATGCCTGAAAATCGGACTTTATAAGTCTTTCCCCCTTTAGAGCATAACACCATGCCTGCGCATAATAACATAATTTCTGCAATTTTTTCTGTGTCATACTACCTTTATTTAAAAACCAATTTGCGATTTCATAAACAGAATATTTTCCTATTTCTTCTGGTTTCTCTATTTGATTATAAGATTTTACCACAGCATATTTATTATCATTATTAGGAACTGCAGAAGTAACTGCCGAATAATAACATGCACTACCCGAACTTATTAAATTATCATACTTGAAATTCATCACTTCTCTCATAATGTATGTCCTCGCCTTCCATATCACTCATACTTAAATCTAGTATCCCTTTTTCTTCATGACGCCAACCTTCAAAAAGTATTCTGTTTTGAATCACTTGTTGTCCATTACTATCTTGCCCATGAACACATTCACCTTCTGTAACAAAATAGTCTGCTCCACCTTTTAAGCTTTCTACTAATCCTCTTCTTACTGCATATGCACCATTTATTTCTGTTGGATTAAAAGGTTTATTAAATTCCAATTCATCATTAATATTATCATAAATTTCTTTTATAATATTATACTGTTCTTCTGTCGGTTTTGATACTTTTAATCCCAAATCATTTTCTGCTTCTCGTCTATTGATTGTATAATCATGACTACCAGATTCACTGCATAAAAAGGCAATTATTTTTTTTATGGTTTCTTTATTTGTAACTTGATTTTGTAACAATTTTTCTGCGAGCATCTGTATCTGTGCCTTTGATCTATATACTTGCCCCAAAACCAATGGATGTACATATTCACTCAATTTAATCAAGATATTCGACAATGCAGCATCATCTTTTATCGATAATTCTTCTTTAGCAAATTCTAAATATCCTTTTACAGCCTCCACACTGACAGGAAATGTATTTCCAAAGCCATTGGGTATTGAAGGATTTAACGGCGTATTAATACTTGGATCAATAGGACTTAATGTTGCTTGCTTAGTCATAATAATTTCATTGGCTCCAAGACTTATTATTGTTCCCGCACTATGTGCTTTATGCGGAATTATAACTTGTAATTCATCGCAATACATCCGCAATAAATTTACTAAATTCCATGCTGCTGCAGTATCACCACCTCGAGTATATAAATACAATGAGATTTTTTTACAAATTCCTATTCTATCTAATTGTTTAATAAAAAGGTCTATTACATCCGATGCAATTTGGGTCGCCATATTATTTCTATCGCTTGTAATATAAGCAAGTACTTTACTATTATATGCACTCTCTAATTTCTTATACAACTCTACACGTTCTTGATACATTTTTCCCTTTCCGTTCTTATATGTATTATCACAATTCTCAATAACAAGCTATTACTATAATACCATCTTTATCAGTACTAATTTTTCGACATATATACCCTTGCCGTTTTTGCCATAATCAATGTGTTTGAATTATTATATAAACTAATTTTAAACGTATCATATCCAGCAAAATTCTCCGAATCTATATAATAACTTTCTGTTAAAAAAATTTCACCTTTTTCATCATATAAATTAACTTTTATTGATGCATCGTCCGTCATTGAATCTCCTTCCATAGTAACTAATTCAATAATCAATTCACAATCTGCATCTTCATCAGAATATGGATGATATGAATATTGCAAAACACGAAGATTAAACTTTTTGAATGTCATTTCCATAATATCCGTATTCTTTTTCAATTCATTTGCTAAGTTTGCATACATTTTACTTTTCCTCCCTACTCCATCTTCGTATCTATTACTTCTCCCTCATATTCTCCGCATAACCAATCCCATCTAGTAACTCTTTTTTCAAAATGAAGCTTTTCAACAGGATTTTTTACAAAGCAAACTTCAATATTATAATTGGTTTCAGCTGCAATTGCTAAATAATAGCTATCCTTTAAAGACACACAAGTCGAATATTCATTATTAGAGAAAGAAATTTGTTCCCCAAGTTTTCCAACACTCTTAACTTCATAAAACCGTCTAGTTCCATCAGAAAAAACAGCTTCCAAATCATAACCTATATTTTGTTCTGATACATCAGTCACGCAAACAACATTATCCAACAGTTCTAATACTGCTTTTACATTTTTTTCAACACTTCTCCACTTCTTAATTTTCCTTCCGTTATGGAATTTTTCAACAGAAGTGCTCATTTTAGAGTTTGATACTTTGTGTTCAAAATCTTTTCCTTGATTATATAACGCAAGTTGATCTTTGTCTAATCCTATTTTTTTTGCAAACGATGTATAATCAACATCTGTAGTAAGATTTTCTGTTATTGTTCCTTCAAAAAAATCTTCTATCTTACTGCCCTTTGATTCTTGTACAGACTTCACTCCATCTTCAAATTTAAATAGTTTGGCCTTTGTCAACAGTTCTTTCTGTTCCTCTGTCATACCAAGCTGTGTTTCTTTAATTGCTTTTTGTATTGTAATCGCGCGTGTGCGATCAGAACATACTAATTCTTGCATTACTTCAAGAGAATCATTTAAAGAAAGTTCTTCAACCCCTACACATTTCAAGAACTCAATTATACCTGGAATTTTTTGTTCTTGAATATTTCCGATCCCATAACTATTATGTTTTTCTACAATTTTTTCAAAATCGATGTTCTCCATCCCTTTCGGTTGAAGTAATACTCTTTTCCCGTTAGTATATCCAATAAGTTTTTTTCTTACTTCTGACAATAGTAAGCGGATTATTATATCACTAGGACTTTCACCTTTAATTGTAGCTAGTGGATCAATTGCCGCTTCCTTCAATATGTCTATTAAATTGTATTCGTCATTACCTTTTAATAAAATATCTTCAAAGATATTTGCCACTAATTCAGCGCATTTTTGATTTGCTATTTCTGTAGCTTTATCCTGTACTATGCGCGTTCGTGATGGGTCAGTTGAAAAATCCCCATTTATTTTACATCGTATACACATCTTATCATTTGTTGGCAAAAATGAATGAATAACAGATTCACTTTTTTCTGCTGCAATCACCTTTTTCCCATCAAACTTAAAAGCTAATGATGTCTTTCCCAATTTATCCTTATTTTCTATAATAAGCCATAATTTCTTATCCCTTCTCTCCATATTTTTCACTTCAATTATCTGTTTCACTTTATCCAAACAATTACGCTCTATTTCATAACTTTTCACTAAATCCGACAGAATTTCAACTTTTTTTATATATTTCAAAAAAATAAGGCTATCTTCTGAAAATTCTTGCATTTCCTTCAATATAGCTTTTGAAGAAACTTCAAAAACAAACACCGTTGTATATCCCATTTCTAGCAACTCTTTAATATCTGCCATATACCTTTGACCACTAAATGCATGTGGAACTCGAATTAATGGAATTTTATCAGCATTAGCCAATTCTTTCTTGGTAAGTTCTCTCGAAAATGTTGTATGTATTTTTCCACTATACAAATGTACTACATTAGCATAATTAACAATTGATTTAAATCCTATTCCCCTATATCCAATTGTATCAGCATTTCGCTTCTTAGTAGAAGCACCACTCCTACATAACGCCAATATATCCTCCCCGGTAAATGCGCGTCCATCATTTGCTACTATAAAAACAAAATCACTTTGTTTTTTAACAAGCAACTTCTCAGATTGTGCGTCGTCCGCATTTTGCAACAGTTCAATAAGTGAGCGTCCAGAATAACTCTCAGATATGTAATTTTCCATACTGGCAAGATCATTAAATAATAACGGAGATTTTCGAGCTTCTTCTATAAACAATTCATGAATGTTATCTATCACTTTATCCATCGCAAAATCCTCTTATATTATATTCTATAGTTTTATTTTAGCATAGTCATACTTAAAACACTACCAGTCTGAATTAAAAGATTGAATATTCTTTCTTTATGTCCATTCTTCAGATATATTCTTTATTAAAAACCATCTCTTTTACTACGATCTCCTCCGCACAAGCCCGGATATTATTCATTCTCCCAACCCATGCCATCTGATCCTGCATCTTCAATTCTTCTGTCATGCCTTGCCTTTCTTTTATCTGCTCCACCAGTCTGTCCATCATCTGATTACATTCCTCGTCAACCTGATGCAGATGCTCATTTAACTTTCCAGCAAGTACCAACTCCAGATATAGTTCCTTTCGATGCTCCTGCAAATATGACTTTCTCAGCATTCCATACTTTCCAATCGGATACTCTGTCTCTTCCGGGAGGTACAGGTCTGGATAATACAGACCGTCCTCTCCTAAAGTATAGCTGATTCCATTTTCCCCCATAATGTGTTTCTCCATGATTGTCCTCCTATCTTGCTCCCCGATCTTTGTTCTGACTACGGGTATGCTGTTTATTTTCCTGTTCATTCTGTATTTCTCGTTTCTTTTCTGCCAGCTTCGCTCTAATACCATGTACTACTGGCTCTTTGCCCGTTTCTTTCTTCCATTTTTCTATTGCAGTTCGATACTGGCTATACTCAATTTGAGAAGCCTTAAAATCTTTTAAAAATTCCTGTACACTTCTATATCCGATTTTCTGCACAATCCTTGGAAGATAATCTTTCATATCTCTAATCTGACTTTTCAGTTCATCAATTTTATTCTGCAATTCTTTTTTCTTTCTTCCTTTAAACCATCCCTTTACCTCTGACAGTTCTTTCTTTTTTTCAGAAAGCTGTTTTTGTTTCTTCTGAATTGCACTATTTTGTTCTTCTAGTTCTTTATTCACCTTAAAAAATTTTGAATATTTTGATGCAAGTCTTGTCATTTCTGGCTGCTTCGGTTCTGCCTTTTCTTCTTTTATCTTCATACTTTTTGGCACGATATTTTCTGCAGTACTCTCTGTTTGCTCAATTTCCGTTGTCCCTGCCTGTGCCACGTTTGTCTGTTCCGGCACTTCCCTGGGTTTCTTAAACAGCACACTTGCTATTAAAAACTCCAATGCCTCAACAGCCACTGTTACAACTCTGGAAAATAATCGTGGTCTGTTTCCACGCCGGGCAATTGATTCCCTGATTGGCTCCGTGATTTCTTTTCGCTTCACTTCCATTATCTTTGGTTCCGGCACTCCACTAATCAATGCCATATCAACAGCTCTGTTCCATTCCCGGCGTTTTTGATTATCCGCTTCTATTTCCTGTGCCTTCGGATTATTTTTTCCGATTTTCTTTGTTGCGAGATAAACACTGCCACGCTCAAATACCTGTAGTTTCTGTTTCTCGTCCTGCACATAAATATTGATTAAATCTGTATAGGAATGCTTTACCTCATCCAGAAATGAATTACACTTGAAGCGTTCATCTTTCGCAGTAAACAGCTTCTTCTCATAGACTTCTCCTTTCTTCACAATACTGCAGCCTTCTCGGATCTCGCCATCTTCTCCTAATATCTCTTTCTTGGTTCGGACATGTTTTCCATTTTCATCATAAAACATATTTCTACTGGCAATCTTGATGATTGGTTCGTCTAATAACTTCCGTTCTGCGAATACCAGATGAATGTGATAATTGGTCTTTCTTTTATTGTGGTGCAAAGCAGCAATACACTCTGTTCCATAATTCTGTTTAAAATGATTTGTAAAAAGCTGCAGCAATCTATCCGACTGATATTCTGTAAAACTCTCTGGCAAAGCAATGATCAGTTCTCTTGCTTCAATGCATTTTCCTTCTGTTCCACTTTTTGCAAATTCTTCCTGATTACATTTTGCAAGTTCCCGCCAGAATTTCCGTTCTATGGTTTCATAAACTGCATAAAGATTTTCCTGTTTTGCGTGACTGGATATATAAGTGATTCTGCCTTTTACATTGCTTAGTTTTGTCATCTGAATAAATGAATTTCTTCCGATAGGCACTCCCTCCTTGTCTTCGGCAAAATAAATTCTGCCATATCATTTGTGAGTGGATGCATCGGCATCCGTTTACGAACTTACTGCCGTTTCCGGCTATAATAGCCCCCTGCAAGGGCGAAATACGCAGAGCATAAACGAAGTTTGTGCGATGGGTGTATTTCGCTCTCAAACGCCGAGGGCTTTGTGAGATGCTTCTTACATCTACCACAACTTGCTTTCGCTTTTCATTTTGGGCGTATCCGCCCTCTTTTTCTGCCCGTATCCGGGCTTATTTTTTCACTAACAACAAACCGACTATTACTCTTCCTGTCTGCTTTATTCCCGTATCCTTGCCCGTACATACTCCAGATCTCCACAATACGGTGTTCCCACCAAATACCATTCTCTCGCCAGATTCATTTCCATTCGTGTCTTTACCCACTGATCATCAACTAGAACTTCCAGACATTCTCCGCAGTGAAATCCTGGATCAATCCATAAGTCTGATGACAATAATCCATATCTTTTGTTATAACTGTTGTAACCTAATCTTCCTTCTCTCATGGTGTCATTCTCCCTTCATTTATCATTTCCGCAGGGACGCCCTGAATCAGGGCCCCCTTTTGAAAAGTTTTTTCTTCGCCAATCAACTACCGGCTACACCTTACAAACCTTCTCTTTGTCTGCTATTTACAGGTGCGTGGCACGCTCCTGTCATAAGGTCATCAAGCAGAATCTTTACCAACGAAAGTTCTCATGCATTCCACACTTATCCAAATACTCTTGTCTTGCCTTTTCCCGTTCTTCCTCGGTTGGTGCTGTTTTGAATGTTGTATATAACTGACGTTTTACCATACTGTCTAATTTTTCCATCAATGCTTTTTCTATCTCCGGCAGATATTCCTCATTCCCGGCAAAATGGTACTGGAACAATGCCAGTAATAAATCTTTTGGTATCTGCACCTGTGATTTTCTTTCCATGTTTCTCCTTTCCGTGACGGTCGTGACGATAGTGACGATATTTTCACTACCGACACACTATATAAAATACCGTCACAACCGTCACATATCGTCACGCTTGTTTTCCAACAAAGGCTAATCTGATCTTTCTTCCATCATGTCCTCGTTCCGCTTTATACTGGATTCCATATTCCAGAATCAGACGTTCCAGGCTGACATTTAATTTTCGTGATAATGCGTTCGGCTGCATTTCCACCTGCAATACTTCCACAAGCTCTGTTGCTGTTCCTGCCCACTCTGGCGTAGTTTCTGTTACAAGTTCTTTGATTTTTTCCAACACTGGATCTTCTGGTTCTTTCCAAAGTTCTGTTTCTGTCTTGGTAAGTTCCCAGACACATCTCTCCCGATTAAAGTTCAACCACAGTTTCTGATCCTGCTGGTCACGCCCTGCCACTTCCAGAACTGCCTTATTATCTGTCCGTTTTTCTTTCTGCATGACGAATGCTCCATCCGCAGCTCCAAGCAATCCATTCGTGCCAGAAATCATATCAAAACTATCTGAAGATTCCATTTTCCTTGTATGATGCACAACCAGAAAACAGATACCATATTTATCACTGAATGCTTTCAGCTTCGTTACAATCTCATAATCACTGGCATAACTGAATTTATCTCCACCAACCTCACGCACTTTCTGAAGAGTATCAATGATAATCAGTCTTGCGTCTTTATGCTCCGTCGCAAATGTTACAAGCTGCCTTTCCAGTCCGTCATTGAGCGATTTTGATTTTGTAGCGAAATAAAAATTCTCACTGCCTTCCATTCCAAACATCTGTGATAACCGCTTTTGCAACCTTGCATAATCATCTTCCAATGCCAGATACAGAACCGTTCCCTGTCTGACTGAAAAGCCCCACAATGGAAGTCCTTTACTGATGTGATACCCGATCTGTGCCATAAAGAATGATTTTCCAATTTTCGGCGAACCAACAAACAGATAAGTTCCGTTATACAGAAGTCCATCTACAATCGGCAATTTTGGTGGATATGCAGTATCGTATAATTCCATCATAGAAACTGTTTCCAGATCATCTGGATTCTTTTTATTTGCTGATTTTGCTATATTTTCCGCATTATTTGTGGCTTGCAGATTGCCCTTACCGGGCAAATCTGCTATACTTTGGTTGGTTAATTTATTACTTGATGACTGTTCCACATCTGCGCCAACAGATGCAATCGGAGCAGTCATTTTTTCTTTTTCTGTCATTCATTATCCCCTTTCAATCCATACAATGTCTCTGCGACCAATTTCAGGGTACTCAGCAACTCTTCGTTTTCCTCACCGCATTTTTCCAGACGTTTCAATTCTTCATAAATCTCTGCCATCTGATTTCGCAATGCTTTATACACTCTTGGATTTCCCTGTACTACAATTTCCCGATCAGTTAATCGTTTTGTGATATAGTCCTGCTTACTAAGTCCTGACAATCGGACACTTGCATCAATCTGCTCTGCTTCTTCCGGTGATACCCGGAATGCTACAATTTTGTTTCTCCATCTTCCTTTACTGTCCAGATTCTTCTCCATTTGATTTTTCCATCCTTTCAATATCCAGTTGTTCTGCCATCTGCGTCTGCTCACTTGGAAACAGGTGTGCATATCGGTAAGTGATATCAATGCTCTCATGTCCCATTCGGTCTGCGATTGCCAATACCGTAAATCCCATATTGATCAATAACGATACATGGGAATGTCTCAAATCATGCACACGAATTCGCTTCACCCCAGACACTTTTGATCCTCTGTTCATTTCATGATGCAGATAAGATTTGGAAATCGTGAAAATCCGTTCGTCCTCTTTCGGCTCATACAGCATTTTCAGATAATCCTGCATCTCATCGCACAAAAACTGTGGCATCTTAATGGTTCGATTACTTTTTAACGTCTTTGGTGGTGTAATCACATCTTCCCGATGCAGTCTCTGATAGGACTTGTTAATCCGTAGTGTATGCGTTTCAAAATTGAAATCTTCCGGTGTAAGTGCTAATAACTCGCCCATGCGAAGCCCACACCAGTAAAGTATTTCAAACGCATAATAGGAAACAGGCTTGTCCATCATGGCATCTGCAAATTTCAGATATTCTTCTTTTGTCCAGAACAGCATTTCCCGGTGTTCCTCTTTTCCCATATTTCCTGCTTTCTGTGCTGGATTAGATGGAAGATAGTAAAAATTAACTGCATGGTTGAAAATAGCACTTAACTGACTGTGAATTTTCTGCAGATAAGAAGCAGAATACGGTTTTCCATTTGGCTGACGGATCGCAAGCAGTTCATTCTGCCATGCAATAATGTCCCTAGGCTCAATTTCTCCTATCTTACGCTTTCCGAAATAAGGAAGAATTTTAGTTCTGGCAATATTTGTCTTCGTTCCCCAGGTATTATCACGAATTCGATTTTGCATATCCTCCACATAAATTTCATAAAAGCTTTCAAAAGTCATATCCAATTTGGCTTCTTTCTTCAACAATAGCTCTCGTTCCCACATCTGCGCTTCTCGTTTTGTAGGAAATCCTCTTTTGGATGACTGATGCGTTTCTCCTGTCCAATCGGTATAACGATAGACTACTCGCCACTTTCCAGTGGCATTATCTTTATGAATACTCATACAAATTCTCCTCTCTTTCTCTTACATTTCGCTGTAACATACTTTTTTGCGGAAATAATTGGTGTTTACTCTGCCAGCTACCGTAAGATAACCCAGCTTCTGTAATTCTTCATTTAGCTGTTTGACAATCTTATAAGCATAAGACTTGGAAACTCCCAGTTCCGCTGCAACTTCTTCTACTGTCATAAAAGTTCTGTTCGTCACATCGCATCTCTCCCTTCTTCTTAACGTAATTTGTTTAGGTCGTTATATTTGCATGATACTAAACTTTTTTATTTAAGTCAAGTAATTTGACGAGAATATTAAATTTTTTTGTTTAAGTTCTTCTTGCTATCCGGAATTGCTCATGCTATACTGAACCTAAACAGAATTGTTTTATTCTCTATCACAATTAATTATGGCAACACGAATGACCACTATAAGGAGGCAAACAAAAATGGCAATCGGACAACGTATCAAATATTTTCGCAACCGCAAAGGCATGACACAAAAGCAACTCGGAGAACAACTGGGATTCATGGGAAAAACCTCAGATGTCCGCATGGCTCAGTATGAATCTGAAGCCAGAGTTCCTAAGATTGATCTTGTAAAACAAATGTCTCAGATCTTTGGTGTCAACACACATGCTTTAACTGTGCCCGATATTGATACTCACATAGGTCTGATGCATACACTATTTGCACTGGAAGATATGTATGGTCTGAAGGTAAAAAATGTAGATGGACAACCTCATCTCTGCCTTGACTCTTCCATATCTGCTCCCGGCTCCTCTGCCGATGAAATGCTTCGTGCATGGATGGAACAAGCTGACAAACTGAAAAACGGTGAAATCAGCAAGGAAGAATATGATGAATGGAGATATAAGTACCCGGAACTGGATACTTACCAGAAACGTGCCAAGGTACCATCTCAGGAACTGAGTGATTACCTCGTAAAAGAATTGACTAAAAAAGAAAAATAAAAGAAGAAAATAGAAAAACCTTACCGATATTCAGTTTTTTACTTCTGAAAATCAGTAAGGTTTCTTTATATACGTTATGAAATAAAATTTTTATCTCTTGAATAATCACAAAATGTTGCCATTTTGTTGCCAATTACTAAGCAAATTTGCTTGTAACCCGCATAAATACTGGTATCTTATGATTGTGTGGATTATTCAAACTCGTCTCACAGGAGATTGATTTCTGTAATCTCAATAGCGTTTTCGCTACTTTTCATTGTTGTATTCGCCATATTAGCAGGCATAATTTTGACTGGCATAAAAATTGCACTCAAAATGTACTCATATATCAATCCAATTATTTATTCCGAAATACAGAAATTATCTCTCATTATTGCATTCGCCCCTGAATTCTTTTATCAGATTCTCAAATTCTGCTACAGACATTCTACTATACATTTTGCACCAATATTTCTTTTGAAAGAGCATCACTTTATGCACTGAAAGTTTACATACTTTTATCACAAGCCAACGATGTCTTCTTTGAATTTTTTTATCTTTTGCTTCCTTAAATGACATCCTGACAAACAACACTTCATATTTTGAATAAAGTTCAAGTATGTATTCTAACGGTATAATTAGTATTAAATACACAATAGGAATCATAAAACTAATAAAAGTATTTAATGCATCCAGTTCTTTATATTCATGTATTCCAATCTTTATAGTCTCGTATAGTATCCAAAATCCTGCCACCGCAAGAACCATATCTAGCAACTTATGTACTTTCTCATACTCCTCTTCGCGCTCTGCAATTACATTCATAATTACAATTATTGTTGTGATCGGAATAATTACCAATTCAACCCATATGTTGAAAGTAAATGTGCTAATAATAAATTCCAAAACAATCGTCAATTTCAAATTATCTTTTAAAACTTTTCTAATATATTCCTCATCTGCCTCTTTTGAAACAGCATTCATGCAGTATATCAAACCTGAAAAGACAAACCAAACTATAATATCTTTAATAAAAGCATTATCCCAAAACGGTAACTGATAAAATATTAAAGTTATACCCAAAACATAAAGGAAAATAATCCCCCAAAGTATTCTTAACTTCTTACCAAAGAATATTTTTACAACATTCCAAAATGCCTCTCTAATCTGTCTATGTACCATTGCATACACAAATAAAATAAATGCCCAGATCACAGTTGCCCATTCCCTAGTAGTTAAAATTTCCATATATCATTTACTTCCCAATCCGAAGTTTATTCCACTGTTATTTTTTTCAATATCGGCAAGTATCCTACATAATTCAATTATTATAGTTGCACTTACTTTAATTTGCTGTTGCAGCCATACACTCTGACTGTTATAATCAGTGCATGGGTGCTACCATACAACGGTAGGCGGTTAGTCCTTCAGCAGAGGGACTGTGACCCTCTGATTACATAGAAACCCGAACGGGAATCCACTGGAAAGGAGGGCTAAGCCAATGAGTATTGTAGATTTTATAGCAGTAGTGGGCTTCGGCTTAACCTGCTTTAGTATCGGATACACATTCGGTAAGGATAATCATAAACCACAAAAATAGCCGCCCCAGTCTGCTAAACTAAGCGGCAATTTTTGTCTAACTTTATATCGGACTAACCGTCTATCGGTAGCACTCTTTTTCTATAATCATATTATCACGGTTCCATAGAAATGTCAAAATTTTTCTTTGCTTTGAGAATCATCTGCGGCTTCGATAATCTGTATTGCCTTTTTCGCTTCATCACCTTCCACCAATACATCCACACCATACATACCAAATCCCGGTGCACCATGCATAGCGACGCTTGCACTCGCTTCCTGTGAAAAAGCAGCAATTCCTTGTTCTTTTAAAAGTTCTATAATTCTTCCCGCTTCTACTATATCTTTAGCGTTGTAAATTTTTGTACTGCCTGTCTTTGTCGTTGGAATATCTCTTTGCTCCCCATTAACTGAAATCCGGCGTCTGTTCCGGTTAAAATATGATAATACTCTGAGAACAATAAATGCCACGATTGTAATTCCACCCAGAAAAAGTAAAGCGAAATATATCGTTTGCTTCTCGGTTGCCCCCATTCTTCTCAGGCAGATACCATAAAACACAGAGAAAATTCCTGCACAGATCATACTGGTAAGGAAATCTCTCCATAGTGCCTCTCTCGCAGACAAGCCTTTATCCCAAATGCCATTATGTACCATAATAAACGCATATACAATTCCGCCTACCAGAGCAATTAACGTTTCACCCAGCACCAGACGAAGATTTACTGCCAATAGAAGCTGTATGATAATAGCTCCAACACTGATCAGGAACATAGATGCAAAAGCAAGATTTCCGGCTTTTAAAGCTTTTTGCTTTACCCAATCTTCATAATCAGCTACTTTGTTTAATGTTTCTTTCATCTCTTTGTTCATGGTCGAACTCCTTTCTCCATCCAGGAGCTCTTTTATTTCAATGTCATAATAATCAGCAAGTTCAACCAATATACTTAGATCCGGCATATTCGATCCTGTCTCCCATCTGGAAACGGTTCTCGCCGATACGCCAAACTTTTCTGCAAGCTGTTCTTGTGTAAGATTTTTTTCCTTACGGCATTGTTTCAAAAAAGCTCCTATCTTTTTTGTGTCCATGTTTCTACCTCTCTTTCACCTACAGCTTACCAATTATTTCAAAAAATCCCACGACACAAACCGAGAATCACCTGATTTTCCACCAGACATTGCGTGTCTGGTACAGATTAATCCATTTCAAACAAAAAATTTTCGTAATCTTTTACGTAATATCTGATATTTTTCCGGCCTTTTTGAATAATGATATGTCCCTCTGCTTCCAGTCTTACTTTCTGTGCCTGGATACCTCCGGGATACTTTTCATTCAATTCACCATTTGCTTTCAGCGTTCTCCAGTAAGGAGTTTTATCTTTCAATCTCTGATGGCTTGCCCAGGCAGCAATAGATACAAAAATTCCGGCAGTTATAGGTTCTGTAAAATCTGCATCATTCTCTTTTGCAAAAAATTCTCTTATCTTTCCAACTGTAATCACTTTACCATATGGAATTTTTTTCATCACTTCATCATAAGCAATGGGCGGTGCAAAGTACATTTTGTTTCCACCATATTTTTCAATGCTCTTTACATCCGTGATTATCTGAAACTTTGGCATATCTTTATTATCCAGCAGCATTGCATTAAAATCCTTCTTATCTTCATTAGCCATATCCGCCACCTCCTGATCTAAGAATATACATCTTTCCGATTTTATGCAATGAGACACTTTTGTAAATTTCTTATCATAACCAGAATTTATAACTCTTTCCTATGGTTTAAGTGAATGCCAATATGTCCTACCCCCAGTATTATTGTAGACACGAATAACATTGGGTTTCGTTCGTATATAGCAATCAAACAACACGCTATAACTGGAAGAGTAGCACCTGCAACAGGAATACCCATTATACTGCTATAAAAATCTTTCATCATCTTTTCACTTTTAAAATATCGTATCCAATATAATTCATACATAATCATCAGCACAAATGCAGCAATTAACCAAATCATCCATGCTGTAATACCTTGAATATTAAAATCACTGAAAATCAGCAACAAACAAGTCACTAAAACTTCGCCGGTTCTCTCAAACAACAGCAAGATTTTGTTTTCATTATGTACATATTTTTCGTAATCCTTTGGCTGATTCTTCGTCCAATATAAGTTTGGAATCATCAACATGATAAGAAAAATCAATCCAATATATGAAAATCCCAAATGCATACATTCACCTCATGATTCCCGATAATTTTCAGTTCTATAAACTGAACTACGATTTTTCATTTTGAAGAAAAATCTAAACAATCAATCGTTTTCTTAAATATCCGCTTTTCTTCATTCGTTCATATGTACCAAGTGTATCATTCTTATTTATAAACTCCAATGCTTCGTCATATTCCATTCCTAATATAAGTAAATTCATTCTTGCAGCATGCAAATAATTCTCGTACCATTCCCATTCTGGATTCCTAGACAATTCTCGAATTGTAGAGCGTGATACTATAGGATTTATTGCGTAATTATCTGGTTGACAAAAACTATTTACAATATTAATATTGTTCTCCATTACTTTTGTTTGTCCCACCATAGAACCACCCATACTATTCCATAGAGGAAAATGACCATACTTTCTTCGGAATGACTCAATTAATATGCCTTCTACTCTCTTTATATCATCTCGTCCTTGCTCACTTAACATATCCTCAATTGGAGAGTTCTGCTGCTTTGCAAATTTCTCATACACTTTTCTGTTTCTATGAACCAACGGTTGAGATAACGGCGATTGCACAAATATTGTGTAACCCAATCGTTCATTTCTTGAAAAATAATCTTCAATTTGTTTTTGTTTCGATCCCTCTTTAATTGGTAAAATCCCATTATGCTGTTTAAATCTTTCTGCTAGGTCGCCTGCTAATCCAATATAGAGAACTGCTTCCGCATAGTAATCCCAAAAACAATAAATTCCTGCCGAAGCCCAACCGTAGTTATCTGTCGGAGAACATAAATCATCGATAGCATCTGCCATTTCCAAGGCTTCTTCTTTTCTATACGCATCTATAATAACTGTTCCAAACATTACATATCTCCTTGCTAAACACCATCTGTCTTTTTCTCATTTTATCACACTCACATTCCAAACACCATTCTTATATTAGCAAAAGAACAGCCTTCCGACTGCTCTCTGTGCTTACTATAATGTAGCTAACTTACATATCGTTCGCATCCTATATATGTTTTTTCATATTCTCACAACTCCATTTCTTTGTGTTTGATTTTATTTTTCTTCTGCTGCATATTGTGCTCCTGGCTTCTTTCTCTGCCCCATTGCAGCCTGTCACTCAGTTTTCTCGGCATCTGCTCTTTTCGTTTTTGTTCTTCCAGTGCTTTTTCCTTCTGAATATCATGCCAGATTGCCGACTCTATAGTATCACTGCCAAATATCCGTAGTGCTCTTTTATATTTATCTGATATTACTTCCAGCTTATCTACATCATCACACAACTGATTGCACATATCCGCCACCTTATCAGCATCCTTTTCTAGATCATCATAATCTTTCTTCAACTGCTGATATTTATCTCTCCATTTTTCTGCTTCTCTGGAAAGTTCTATCACCTTTGCAGCTAATCCTGCAATATAATTCTTCATCTTAGCGAACAGAGGTTTAATCTTTTTATTGCGGTATGTAGACGCCAGTTCCAGTGCCCCGACTTCTGGCAACACTAATTTAATTTGCCCGGAATTCTTTAATTCCTTATCAATACTATTTATGATTGGCTGTGACTGATTCCGTTGCTTCTCCATATGCTTCAGTTCTTTGTCCGCCTGTTCTTTGCTTTCCCTGACTTGATCTCTGGCTTTTTCTGCATCAGCTTTTTCCTGATTAAGCGCCTTTATATCTGATTCTGTCGCTTCTACATCTGCTGTCAAATTTTCTATTTTCTGCTCCAGCTCCTTTACTTCTTTTGCACGTTCCTTCTTCTTAAAATTATACACATCCAGATGTTCTTCATGAGTTCCTTTCTGCTCCCATTCGATTTCATGCCGCTCCATAATCTCTGCCAGAACTTCTTTTTCATGATTGATCCATTGATTCAATTCTGTATCATGCTTGGCACCGCCTTGAAATCCAAGGCTTTTCAACGCCTGTTTCAACGAGACTCTTGTATCCATTCCTTTTCCCTTCCATCCGGTCACATAAGGTACAAAATCAATATGTAGATGTGGGGTAGCTTCGTCCTGATGCAGATAGCAGCAAAATACCCGGAGTGTTGGATTTCGTCTCTGAAAATCCTGCATATATTCATCCAATACTTTCACCGCAAGATCTCCCTCTGGTGTCCCGGCAGCCATATCTTTATTATTTCCAATCTGGAAAATTACTTCATGGAACAACTTCTCCTGCTTTCCATGCTGAATCTTATCATAATAATTCGTAATCTTCCGATCATTTCTTTTCCCGACATTATACCGTTCTACCGATTCATCAAACAGTTCTTTGTAAACATCCTTCAGATTTTCATCCCGGTAACAAATGTTCAGATATACTCTGTTCTGATTAACATTTTCTGCAATAAAATCCCTTCTGTTATGCGCAAGAGAACCTGTTCCTGTCATACCGCTGATTGTTCTTTTCATCATCCTATTTTTTCACCTCACATTCTCTAAATAGTGCCGGATACGGCACATAAATTGTATTCATGCCCGTTAGGGCGGTTTTGTTACTTTTGTCAAAAGTAACGCAAAAGCACTTTCGACAGCCGTACCGTCCATCAAAAGTACCCTTGCGCCCTGCGGTGCTATTCCTCCCTGCGGTCGGTGTACTTCCGTCCTCATATCTGCAACTTTTCCTTGTCTGCCATTTATACAGGAGCGTGCCACGCCCCTGTCATATGGCATCCAAAGAAGAATTACCATCGAAAGTCAGCCTGTATTCCTCGCCTGTCCAGGTACTCCTGGCGAGCTTTTTCCCGTTCTTCCTCTGTTGGAGCGGTTTTTGATTTCGTATATAATTCACGTTCCACCATAGTGTTCATTTTCTGCTCCAATCCTTTTTTCACATCATCGGCACAACTATCATCATCAAACAGATGATATCGGAGCAGTTTCATAAATAATTGCTGCGGTACTTGTACATTTTTCATTCATAGCTCCTTTCAAGATAGCAAGATTCCCTGTTCTTAAAGAGATGGTAATCTTGCCATCTTCCCAATACTATTCAGGCAACATCCAGAACCACTGATTACCAATCTTCACAGACTCAATTTCCAGTTCCTTCTTCGCATTCCATAGTGTTTTCTTTTTAATCCCCCGACTTTCTGCTTCTTCTGCCACCTTTGTCTGGGCTACAGAACCGGATACCAAAATTTCCTTTAAAAATTCCTTTGCTTCGTGAATTTTCTGCCCCCGGTTGTCTCCGCTTAACAAATCATCTGCACTGATGTCATATTCCCCAATCCATTCAAATCCAGTATCTTTATCCAAACGAAATGCAATGGATTTTCCTTCCGGTGCAAGGGAACTTTTCACATGACACACCACACGAATTTCTGGTTCATCCTTGATCCTTCCGACAATCAGTACGCTTCTGGCTGCCGCTTGAAAATCAATAGAGCCAAGTCCACGGTATGACGATTTCCCATTACTGTTTTTGTTCATATGACCAATCAAAATAATCGCACAATGATATTTCTCAGCAAGCACCGCTACACGCTTCATCAAGGGGCGAATTTCATTTGCCCTGTGCATATCTACAGCAGCCCCCAGAAAACCCTGTATCGGGTCTAAAACTACAAGGCGTGCTTTTGTCTTTATGATAGCTTCTTCTAATCTGGCATCCATCATAGTCAACGCCTGATCGTTATCATCAATTACCATCACTCTGGAACAGTCTGCACCTGCTGAAAGAAGTCGAGGCTTAATGGTATCGCCCAATCCATCCTCTGCAGTCTGATAAATTACATTTACCGGCTCCAGATCCATTGTTTTTTCCTCCAAGGCTGGTTCATCACTGCCCGATGGTAATACTGCCTCGCCTTTTGTCAGCTTTGCAATAATCTGCAGCACCATTGTGGTCTTGCCCTCACCGGGATCTCCCTGCACGATCGTAACTTTCCCAAAGGGAATAAAGGGATAAAGCAGCCAATCTATTTTTTCTACCTCTACCTGTTCCATATTTATCAGTTTTAAATTCGGTTCATCTCTTCTGTTATCCAAAATTACCTCCATTTTCTGTTGAAAGAAAGTGGAGACTTTGGTAGAATAACCTTAGTATTTGATTTGGATTTTCTACCAAGTCTCCGCCTTTAGGTGTTTGCCGACACTTAAAGGCTTTTCTTTTCATCTTCCAATATCTCTGTTTTAAAATCACTTGCTTTCCATGTTACTGAACAATCATCACCAGTGATTTCAATTACCTGTTGCATTAATGCCCGGCAATCTGCCAGCACCTCATACAAATCCTCTGTTTCCAGATGTTCCAGACGTTCCCACAACCGCCTTATTTCAAGGCTTAACCGATCACTTTGATATTTACCAACCGCAATCTTTACTTCCTGATGTAGTACAGACTGAATGAAATATTTTCCTTTCGGCAGTCCACTCACTTTAATGCGCGCTTCTAATTCTCTGCGTTCCTCAGGTGTCATCCGAAAACAAACTGTCTGATTGCGTTTTCTATCTTTATCTAATCCACTCATTACAAATCCTCCCTATATTCACTGTCTAGCCGTTCAGCCAGTTTTGTCTGCTTGTTTGGATAAAGATGTGCGTAGGTATTCAGCGTAGTTTCCACCTTTTCATGCCCGAGCCGATTTGCAATCTCCAGCGGTGAAAATCCCAGTTCAATCAGCATACTTGCATGGGAATGCCTCAAATCGTGTACTCTTATCCGTTTTACGCCACTTTCTTTAATTCCTCGCTGCATTTCATGCTCCAGATAATATTTTGTAATGGGAAACAGCCTGTCGTTCTCCTGCAAATCATATAAACTATCCATATAATCTTTGATATCTGCAGCCAGAAACTCCGGAATGGTAATCACTCTCTTGCTCTTCGGTGTCTTTGGTGGAGTGATTACATCTTTCTTGCCAAGACGTTGATATGATTTTGTGATAGAAATTGTTCTCTTTTCAAGATCTATATCTTTCGGATTCAGAGCCAGAAGCTCTCCCATACGCATCCCCGTCCAGTACAAGGTCATAAATGCCATATAAGAAAGTCTTTTGTTCATGACACTGTCGATAAACTTCCTAAATTCCTCTCCTGTCCAGAAATCCATTTCTTCTGCCTTGCTCTTACCCATACTTCCGGCTTTTACACAGGGATTACTTTTCAAATCGTAATATCGAACCGCATAATTAAAGATTGCACTCAACTGGTTATTGATTGTTTTCAGATAAGTGGGTGAATACCCCATTTTAATCAACTCATTCTGCCATTGCCGGATGTCAGCTGCAGTAATATCATTTACCCGCTTATTCCCGAAATACGGGAGAATTTTCAACTCCACAATATACTTTTTCGTTCTCATGGTATGCTCCCGCAGGCGAGTTTCCATATCTGCACAATACATCTTCCAAAAATCCGCAAACTTCATATCAAAATCCGCTTTTTGCGTAATAAGGAAATTTCGAAGCCATTCCTCCGCCTCTCTTTTGGTCGCAAAACCTCTTTTGGTAGATTTCCGACGTTTTCCTTGCCAATCCGTATAACGATACTGAATCAACCATTTTCCTGTTTTCTTGTCTTTTTCCGCTTTCATTCGACCACCTCCCACACACTGAAACCATACCAGCGTTTTTCAAAATAGCGTCTGGGAACTTTGCCCGCAATCACCAGAAATCCTTCTTTTTCCAGTTCCTGATTCAGCTTACGGATCAGCTTGTAAGCATGACCTACAGAAACACCCAGCATTTCTGCGAGTTCATTTGCAGTAATATAAATCTTTTTGTTTTCTGCCATATATGCATCCTCCTTTTCTTTTTATAGCGTTATCGCTACATTTTATGCTTCCATTATATGTAGCGACTTCGCTATTGTCAAGTATTTTGAAATGCCAGTAGAAAAATTTTTTCAAACATGTTATAATGTAGCCATCTCGATACATGGAGGACGATAAGAATGACCATAGGAGAAAAAATCAAATACTGCAGAAAGCAAATCGGAATCACGCAAGATAAACTGGCTGAGCTGACCGGTATCCATCCGGTTTCTATCCGAAAATACGAAACAAATAAAATGCAGCCACAACCTCCTCAGTTAGAGAAAATTGCAGCTGCACTCGGTGTCAGTTATAATGCTTTGAATGGCAGTGATACCGCCGGACTTCGTCTGGAAACAGTTGGTGATCTGATGGGCGTACTTATGGTGCTTTGTAATTCCGGCATCCTCCAGATCAGCGGAGAGCGTGGAGAAGACAAGATGTTAAAAGATAATACTGTATCCATCCATCTGAATCCGGTTCTCTCTTCTTATCTCGAAATCGGATACACCACCAGAGGGAAGGCACATACGCTGTCTTTGCAGGATGCATTGTTGAATATCAGAAGTTACAAGGTATTTAATGACCTGTTGAAATGGGAAAAAATGAATTACATCTACCAGAGTGTTTTGGAATCCGCTGGTGATAATCCAAATGAAGCAACACAGGCAGCTATAGATGAGATAGCCGAGACAAAAGAAAAAGTGGAATTGGAATTGCAGAGAAGTCAGATGTTGCTTGATACTTCTGATGGCATTAAAGTTAAAATAGATCCTAATTACTGATACTAAAGAAAGGGCTAACTATGATAGAACAAATTCAAATAAACGATTGGAGACAATTTGACAACCTAACTATTGATTTTGACAAACGACTGACCATATTAACAGGTGCAAATGGATCTGGAAAAACCACTATATTAAACATTCTTTCTAAAGCATTTGGTGAATCTGTTAAGTTTGTTAGCAATGTTAGTGAAACCGCCGATGGCTCTATTGATTATACCTCAAGTGTTATAGGAGATTTGGAAGAAAAACGTGATAGTAATTATAAATCTTCCGTTATCGGAAATATAACATATAATTCTACAACTTCATCCATTTTAGTCCCTGAACAAGTATCAACTACTTATAATATTGATTTAAAAGATACTAAACCATGTAAAGGTATATACATCAACTCCCATCGTTCTTTATTTCAGTACAAAAAAGTCGACAATATCCCTACGCATGCACTAAAACGAGATGAAATTTTTAGTACATACCACAAATATAAAACATTACCTTTATCCGACACCTACTACAACCCAAATGAACAGGGTGCAACCAAACATATAAAGGAAGCAATTATTTCTTTAGCAACTTTTGGTTCTGGCAATAATTATGTAAAATCAAACCAAGAAGCATTGGATATCTTCGAAGGTTTTCAATCTATACTTCACAAAATATTACCGCCTAAAATTGGTTTCAAAAAATTATCTATTGAAATTCCAGAAGTTATTTTAGAAACAGATTCTGGCAACTTTCCTATTGACGCTGTTTCTGGCGGTATAGCATCTATCATTGAACTTGCTTGGATGATATATATGTATGCTCCATTCAATGAATCATTTACTGTATTATTTGATGAACCCGAAAATCATTTACACCCAGAATTGCAACAGACACTTTTGCCAAATTTATTAGGAGCTTTTCCTAATGTACAATTTATTGTTGCCACACACAATCCATTTATCATTTCATCCGTAGAATCATCATTAATATATGTTTTAAATTATACTAAAGACAACAAAATTGGTTCTACTTTGTTAGATAATGTAACCAAGGCAGCGTCCTCAAATGAAATATTACGAGAAGTACTTGGAATCTCAAGTACATATCCTTTATGGGCTTCATCAAAAATAGATATTTTAGTAAGAGACACTATTGCCAAAGGAATCTCAGAAGAAAGTCTTTCAGATTTTCGTAATCAGATGGAAAAGTTTGGTTTCTCCAACGTCATTCCGACTGCCTTAAATCAATTATTTGAAGGTGATAGCAATGATAAAAATTAACAAAGACACAAAACCTAAAATTTTGGAAGATAACGCTAAGCAGTGGACAGACGAATATTTAACTGCTTTAAAACAATCGACACCTGTTCCACCCCATATAAAATATAGATATCAACATAACGATATTAAAGATGCATTAGAGAAAGAAACTCATGGAAAATGTGCTTATTGCGAAAGTAAAATCAAACATGTTGCCTTTGGTGATATTGAGCATATACTTCCCAAAAATAAAAATGCCTGTCCTGAATTATATGTTGAATGGACTAATTTGACTTTAGCCTGTGAAGTTTGTAATCGCACTAACAAGAAAGACTATTATAATCCTTCCGATCCTTTAATAAATCCAATTGCTGATGAACCTGATAAATATTTAATGGCATTCGGCCCTTTTATATATCAAGTGCCAGGAGAAAGAAAAGGAGAGTTATCTATTGCAATTTTAGATTTAAATCGCTCTGAATTAATAGAACGTAGAAAAGAAAAAATTGAAAATTTATTACCTCTGGTTGATAAATGGAAAAAAGAAACTAATGAGACTTATAAAAAACTGCTATATTCACAGATAAAAAAGGAGGCCGAATCAGATAAAGAGTTTTCATTTATTATTAACAGCTACCTTAAACAAATAAATTTTTACAATTAACATATTTTGTACTCAATCTGTACTCAAACCACATAGCAAGAGCCCGGAAACCCGCATAAACACTGGATTTCCGAGCTCCATTTTTTTACTCAAACTCAATCGTTCCCGGTGGCTTACTGGTCAGATCGTAGAATACGCGGTTAACTCCTTTAACCTCATTGATCACACGATTCATAACTCTGTTCAATACTTCATACGGAATCTCCGCGGACTCTGCAGTCATGAAGTCGATTGTCTTAACTGCACGGAGTGCAACTGCATAATCATATGTTCTGAAATCGCCCATAACGCCTACGCTTCGCATGTTGGTAAGTGCTGCAAAGTACTGATTCGGCATCCAGGATGGATCCTCTCCGTGCTCTTTCTTGTAGTCGGCGGCTGCTTTGTCGACTTCTTCACGGTAGATGTAATCTGCGTCCTGCACGATCCTTACTTTTTCTTCGGTAACTTCTCCAATGATACGGATACCAAGTCCCGGTCCCGGGAATGGCTGACGGAATACCAGTCTTTCCGGAATTCCAAGTTCCAGTCCGGCTTTACGAACCTCATCTTTGAAGAGGTCACGCAACGGCTCAATGATTTCTTTGAAATCTACGAAATCCGGAAGCCCACCTACGTTGTGGTGCGATTTGATCACCGCGGATTCACCGCCAAGACCACTCTCTACAACGTCCGGATAAATAGTTCCCTGTGCAAGGAAATCTACTGCACCGATCTTCTTTGCTTCTTCTTCAAAAATACGGATAAATTCTTCGCCGATGATCTTACGTTTTGCTTCCGGCTCTGTAACTCCGGCAAGTTTGTCATAATATCTCTGCTGTGCATTTACACGGATAAAGTTCAGATCAAACTGACCGTTTGGTCCGAATACACCTTCTACTTCATCACCTTCGTCTTTACGAAGAAGGCCATGATCTACAAACACACATGTAAGCTGTTTACCGATTGCTCTGGAAAGAAGTCCTGCTGCAACGGAGGAATCAACTCCACCGGACAGGGCAAGAAGTACTTTGCCATCGCCAACTTTTTCGCGGATTTCCTTAATCGTATGCTCAACAAAAGCATCCATCTTCCAGTCACCGGCACATCCACATACACCCAGTACGAAGTTGGACAGCATTGTCTTTCCTTCTACAGAATGAAGTACTTCCGGATGGAACTGAATTGCATACAGTTTCTTTTCTGCGTTTTCTGCTGTTGCTACCGGGCAGTCTGCTGTATGTGCAGAGATTTCAAATCCAGGTGCCGCTTTGGAAATGTAATCTGTATGGCTCATCCAAACGATTGTTTTTTCTGATACGTTTTTGAAAATGCTGGAATCTTTTTTGTCAACCAGCAATTCTGTCTTACCATATTCGCTGACATCTGCTTTTTCAACTTTACCGCCAAGGACATGCATCATAAGCTGAGCGCCGTAGCAAAGTCCAAGAACCGGAACACCAAGTTCAAACAGCTCCTTCTGATAAGTCGGTGAATCTGCTTCGTAGCAGCTGTTCGGGCCACCGGTAAGGATAATTCCCTTAGGATTCATCGCTTTAATCTTCTCAAGATCGGTCTTGTATGAATAGATTTCGCAATATACGTTACATTCTCTGACACGTCTTGCAACCAGCTGATTGTACTGACCGCCAAAATCAATAACAATAACTAACTCTTTTTTCAAGGCTTTCCTCCTGTTTTCCCTATAAATTCGTTACTGTTCACTTCGTGCACAGTAACAGAACTCTCTTTAGAATCTTTTTTCATTATAAATGAGTAGGAGGACTTTTACAACGGCTAATTTCTTTTTATTTTTGTGTCTCTGTATTTTCCAGCTGCTTTTCTGCTTCTTTAATAAAATTTATTTCTTCTTTAGAAATCCCTCACGTTTTCTTCAATTTCTCATCACAGTTTCATCACAGATTCCCTGTATATTAATAAGCAAATAAAGCAAATGCTTTTTTACATATATTTTCTTTTTCATACTCGCCGGGCACAGCTGCCCGGCCCTCCTTCTTTTTATGGATTCTTTTTATTTACTTATTACCAGAGATAGTTTTTCCCTTCCTGGTACAAAGCTTCCATTGCAAAGCGAACACAAGGAAGTTCCGTCATAGGATCTTCAATCCCAACCGAGAGCCGATATCCCTTTTCCAGAAGGCTATTCAGTCTTTCCGTTTCCAGTGCAGTCAATGTAGTCGCTTTTTCTCCCGGAAGCAGCGAAGATATTTTTATTGAGATCCTGCTCTTTTCAACAAGTTTGCCGGATTCATCTTCAATATACACGTACACCGGCCATTCCTTGTACATCGGCGCCACTCCTGAGTTTTCCCATGTCAGCTTCAATCTGCTGCCTTTAGCGGTATTCTTCAGTTCTGCCATTGAAATCCACAGCCGATATCCCATATTTTTCAAAACTTCTTTATATCCATCCACATAGTTTTCATCCGGAATCTTTGGTCCCAGAAAAGTTGTATGTGCTTCCCGAATCATTTCTACAGTCCCGGACAGATTTGTATCCAGCATTTCTTCCATTGAAAGAGAACTCGTGAATTCTCCTCCGGAAGGTGCTGTTTTCCAGAAATCCTTCATTGGAACAATTACATTCTTTTCGCCTGTCTGATCATATTCACCGCCATTATTGATCCAGTCAAACCAGCTCTGTGTGGCCTCCGGCTGTCCGGTCATGTCGTTGTACAGTCCAAATCCATATTTTTCTGCTGATGCAAAAGGTCTGCGCATAAGAATCCTTGCATCAGGAAATGCTTCTGTCCATGGAAGAATGTATTTATCTCTTACAGCTTCCCTTGGGATTCTCTGGATCCCCTCACTGTAGTTCACATGCCATTCTCCCCAGTGGCCAAGACTTCCAAGTTCAACATAGCTAATCAGACCATCCTGTCCAAAATGCTCCCCAAGTGCTTTGACCGCCTGCTCATGACAGGAAATGATCGTCGGATTATTATAATCCGGTGCAAAACCTTTGCCATACTCTCCGTCATACCATTTGCCGGCCTTTCCACTCTTCTCATACAGCCATTCCGGGATATCCATGTGTGCTTCTTCGCCTGGAATATCACAGACAAATCTGAATACCAGATGCTTTCCCTCTTTTCGCCATCTCGAAATCTGATTTTCTTCGTCAATTGACGCCCAGTTGTAAACGCCTTCTTCCGGTTCCAGCTCCGCCCATGTGATATCCATATACAAAAGTGAAATGTCTTCCGAAACCTCGTTATACCATGCACTTGGGGCATATCCCATAAGCGGATTTCCAAAAGCCGCCTGACTTTCTTTATATTGTTTTATTGTTTTTCTTCTGCTTAGCCAGAACATTTCCACTCCTGCTGCCAATACGATTGTCAGAATTAAGATCAGACAACGTATCACTCTTTTTTTAGCCATGATATTCCCCATTATACTGGATCAATGTCACATCATCTACATGCTCGATCGCACGGATTTTTTCCATAAAGTCCATATCCGCCTGTTTACAGAAGATCTCTACTGCCATTTCCGTTTTTTCTTTACGCATAGTTTTAGACTTTATAAAATATTTTCGTTTTCCAAAGCATCGGATAACCTCATCTCCTGCTTCATCTCCACTGTAATGGATAACTGCAATATAAATTCTCCCTCTCTGCTGTCTGCTGTAAAACAGTATTATCATAAGGATCATAATTGCTGCCGCAATAAGCGCCAGCACATACATTCCGGCTCCTGCCGTGATTCCTGTGGTGATCGCCCAAAACAGATACAAAAGATCCATAGGATCTTTTACTGCTGTACGAAAACGGACAATGGAAAGTGCACCAACCATACCAAGTGAAATTACAACATTGGTGCTGATCGCCAGCGTTACCATACAAGTCAGAACAGTCATTCCTACCAGAGTCACTGCAAAAGTTCTTGAATAAATAACGCCTGTATAAAATCTTCTGTATACCAGAAAAATAAGAATTCCCAACGCCAGTGCTGCAACCAGAGCGACCAGAATACTCGAAATATTATATTGATCAAATACACCTGATTCCAGCACGGACTTTTTTATCATGTCTTTTACACTCATAATATCTCCCTTTCCTGTGTTTCATACCAGTATTCAAACCCATTCATATATCTTGTTTTCTCATAACAGAGTACATATTTTGAAACTGCCGTAAATTCAGCTGCATGAGGCGGCAGAATATCTCTGACAATCTGAGGAAGCATCTCTGTAAATTTCACTTCCATAACAAGTTTACCGGGTTCCAGCACTGGAAGCGTCGGCAAAGTCGGATCAAAAATATCAAAACTTCCAATTGCTGCTCTCACATCTCTGTCAAATGTAACTCTGACAGTCCCCTCATCCATGATCCAGGGTTCTCTGTCATAATCCACGATCGTACGCGGACGCATCATATTGCTCACACACTCTACATAAAACTCTCTGCATAGAGGATACTGGCTTTTCAGAAGAAATTCATAATCCCCAGCCAGAATCTTCTCTACTTCTTCACGAGTCAGAGGTGCGCTTTCTTTAAAGATATAGCTTCCATGCTTTTTCTTTCTCTCCAGTTTTATGGATCTGTCACTATAATTATAGATTCGGATACGGTATTTTTTTCGCATCAGAATTCCAGCTTCTTTTTCCTCATACGCACTGTTCCAATAATCATCAAAGTAAAGACTTCGGATCATATATCCCCCTTCATCTGCATGAGGATCCAGATGAAGAAACGGTGACATACGCAGACGAAGAAGTTCTTTTTCTCCCACACTGATCAGATATTTCCACTCATTTCGAAATAACTCTTTCTTACTTTTCATCATAAGTATCTTCCTCAATCTGATTGTCTTCTGTGACATAAAAGCATTTCATTCCATAATTCTTACCGGAATCTGTTACATAATAATCAAAGGCATCCTGTGTATATCCGGATTTATTGCCTGCACGCACCCTGACAAAGTACTGTCCGGCTTCTGGTACATCCATCGCCATTTCCGGAAGCGGCTGATTCTCTGATCTGTAAATAACATCCTGAAACAGATAATCTTTTGCTACTTCAACGGTATATGTAATATCCTCTGCATCAAAATCATAAGAAACATCCCAGGCCAGCTTCAATTTATTATCTTCTATAACCGGTACTCCAATAAAAAATGGCATCGGCTTTTCCAGGCTTTCCAGATACAGCTGATAATTTGTTTCCACCTCTCCGGGAATTGCAGCTGACACCTGATCATACTGTGCCTCCGTCAGAGGCTCATTCATCTGATCCGGCATGGAATATGCATATGATTTTACAACGCTCTTGTAGCTCTCGATCATAGTGGCGAGCCTGTCCTCTGTAAGATAATTTTCCTTCAGATCCAGGATCGCATCATTTAATTTATCCCGGAATGTCTGTGATTTCAGACATCTCTGAAACAAGACATTTCCCCAGTAATTACTGATTCCGGATTCCCAACTGCCTTGATCCGCAAACTGTCGTATTTGATATTCTGTCCTCATAAATGAACCATCGTTATCCCAGCTGATAAAGTACCATGTGTCAGAATTAAGCGGACTGTAAATATAAGTATTTCTGTTCTGCGTATCCACATTTCCAATCAGAATCTGATATGCCATCCAATAGGTAATATTTTCCATATCAAAGTACTGGTTCAGGATCTCATCAATCGGTATCGAGTAATCATTGACTGTATCCAGCATCTCTATCAGTTTACTGTGATCAGAATTTCCTTTTATTTCCAGATATTTTTCAAATTTTTTCTGGTTGTAATCCGCATCATCTTCTTTTTTGATTACGTCCTCATAGCGATAGAATTCAAAAGAGTTAATTTTATACAGCTGTCCATTCGAATCCAGGCCATGAGCCTTCATTCCTGTTTTATTCAGCTGCTCTACCTGCGTATATAATCCATAATCTGCAAAACTGTCACTCGTTCCATCTGTATTGTCCTTCACATACAAATGTACAAACTGTGTTCGGAGTGAAAGCATCTGCGGGATTTTCTTCATCAGATCATAGGCCAGTTTATTTCGGAAACGCATTCCTTCGCCCATATGTTTATTCAGATTGATCGTTCTCTGTCCACGCCAGGTTCCTTTATTTTTTTTCAGCTCGATTTTGTAATTCTTCTGTGTATTTTCGCTGGATGTCTGTCCCCGGACCTGCACTGTGGCATTTGGCGCAGTCTCTCCATAACCGACCGCTCCCTGCTGTGGACCATCTTCATCCCCGACCTGCAGAAGAGCCGCAGCCTGATAACGTTCCACTCCCATAGTATCATAGTCATATACCGAATAATTGTTGATTTCCTTCCAGGAATGATCTGTATTCTCCGATACATTTCCTCTCGAAACAGTCAGATACATTGTCACCACACTGGTCTCATCATCATTTTCGTATAAAGTATCTTTATCTCTCAGATGTACTTCATTGATGTCCTGTTTCGCAGCTTTTTTTATTTCTGCATCTTCATCTGTCAGATTCGCTGTTTCACCTGCCTGACTTTCGCTGCTTTTTTCTCTGTCCATAACACATCCGCTGCACATCGAAATGACCAGGGACACTGCCAGCAATCCTGCTGCTTTTTTATATTTTCTCAAACTCCTGTCTCCCTTCTAGTTTTTTATCAAGAAAATATCCAAGTTCTGTGAATATACCTGTTTTGTCCTCCTGAACCACCGGCTGTACACTCAGGATGTAATATGGAAGCCTTTTTGTATAGTAATCCAGTCTCAAAACTGAGAACAGGAAAAATGCCACACATCCAGCCAGAAAACCAAATCCATAATATACCTGCGGAAAGAGCAGGGATATTATCGTAAATACAGAAGTTCCTGCCGCAAAAATCCCGGAAGACCACAATGCGCCTTTGTAATCTGTAAAATATAACAGGAGAAGCAGCATTGTATTTGCTACCGCATAAAGGCCATATCCCACACAAAGTGTCCGGAAATATCCTTCCATCAGATCGTTGAAACCAAGCGGCAGATACTCCAGAAGGATACCTCCCACCGAAATCACCAGAGCCGTAGTCAGCAGCTGTTTCAGTGCCGTATATTTTAGTTCCATATTTAAGACTTTTAGCATCTCTTTTCCGGCCTGTTTAATATCTCCTATTGCACCCTTGTCGTTAAACAGACTGTAATAATTTCGATATTTCGGATAGAAATTCACCTCTACTGAAACCACAAAATTTACAGTTGTAACTAATATAGTAAGAAAAGCGATCAACGCCGGAACGTCATGGTATGGTGCCCCGACAAAAAGCCCCTGTACTTTTACCTGCAGTGGTCCCATCCACATGATCACCAGATGCGCAAACAATCCGATATTGATAAAAAGACCCGTAAATGCCAGTGGTAAAAACTGATCCACCCATCTCAGAAAGAAAAAGGCGCTTACATTTCCTGACGGAAAATACTGATACAGGAGCGTCACATCCCACACCATCATTACACCATAACCGACAGAAACAGCAATCAGCAACGCCTCAACATGTGGAATTCCTGTCATAAGGAGAATCCACCCTGTCAGAAATGTCACCAGGATCGCTGCGATAAAAGCCAGAAGAATTCCTCTGTAATCTTTGATCGCAGTAAGATAGCTCATCGCATTCCAGGTAATGATCAGCTCTCCAAAAAATCCAAAGCAGAGAAATCCATCCAGTAGTCCGGCTCCTGACAATATGAGAAAAACTCCGTAAAGAATGCCTCCCACAATCAGCATAAGCCCTGAAGATCCCCAGAACGAAGGCAGTACTGCCTCATAATTTTCTTCATACAGCTGATCTGCAATAAATCTGGTGACCACCATAGAAAGAAAACTTGTGACGGTCAGGGAGGCCAGCAGAGTATATGTGATCATACATACCAGAAGCTCTCTGCTGTGTCTTGAACCGCCTGTGATATCACACAAAAACATAACTCCAAGAAGAAGCACAACTCCCAGGAGCATTGGTCCGGTACATACAACTCCGGCATATCCGTAAGCCCGAAATGCCGCAAACAATCCACGCCTGTTGAAAAGTTTTTTCAGCTCAAATCCTATTCCAGCCATTTTTCTCTTCAACCTCCCTGTATACTTTACGATAATTCTCCATCATGTCTTCATGTTTATAATAGGTTTTCACTCTGTTCTGCGCATTTACTCCCATTCTTCTTCGTCTTGGCTCCGATACACACAGCTTTTCCATTGCATCCGCCAGGCCCTCACGATACATAGGTGCCACATAATATCCGGCCCGTCCAAAAGAGTCCCCTTCGCTTCCTTCAAGAAGTTCTCTGCAGCATCCGACATCCGTTGTCACACACGGACGTCTTGCGGCAAAGGATTCCAGAACCGATAGTGGCTGTCCTTCTGAAATGCTTGTAAGTATCGTAAAATCCAACTTTTCCATATATTTGACAATATCTACACGCCCTGTAAAAATTATATTTTTTATTTTCAGCTGGTCAACCAGTGCATAGCATTCCTCTGCATATTCTTCATCATCCACGCCTCCCATAATATGCAGACGCACATTCTGTACCCTCGCTGACAACTCAAAAAATGCATATATCATCGTTTTGATATCTTTGATCGGTGCCAGTCTTACTACCGCGCCAATATCAATCCAGCCATCTGGCTCTTTCAGCGGAATACCTGACAGTCGGTCATAGTCTATTCCGTTAGATATCACTCTGCATTTATCTTTATCACAACCCATGCTTACCTGCGTATGCATAGCGTTGGTAAAAAGACTGGTCACGCGAAATGCTCTCTGATATATCATATCTGACAGCATATAGAAAAAAGAAATCCACTGTTTCTTAAAAGATGGCACCACCCATTTGGCACGGATGATCTCTTCTTCTCTTTCACGTGTATAAATCCCATGTTCTGTAAGAAGCACGTCTTTTTTGTTCACATAACCTCCCAGACAGGCAAGAAGACCTCCATATCCAGTACAGATCGCATGGTATACATCCGCTTTCGGCACTTCTGTCCCCATCAGATACAGCACCGGGAGCAGCATTGAACGCATGGTATGAAAAGCGTCTGCAAATGCAATATACGGATAATGTTCTTCGCAGCATTCTATAAGGATCTGCAGAAATTCCTCACTCTTCAGAAATGACATTGGATTCATATGTTTATCATGATACAGCCGGAACAAAACTTCCCAGTCCGGTTTTCCACAGAGCATCAGTTCTCTGAGAGACTGTGTTTCTTCGTCAGAAAATGAATGTCTTAACCTGCCGGTATCCTTCATCCTCAGCGCATCATCCAGAAAAACCTCATGTACTTCCGTAACATTTTCCGGAAACTCATAAACAAACTTTCCTCTGTTTTCTGCCTTTGCACCAATCACCCACAATACAAATTCATGTTCTTTCATTTTATTGATATACTGGTGCATCCAGGTGGAAACCCCACCAAATACATAGGGATAACATCCCTCCAAAATCAGACAGATTTTCACTGTTTTCTCCTCAATTTCGCTCAATCACCACTTCACTCTCCTGCGCGTGCAGAAGATAAAGATTTCCAGTAACATTTGTAAGTTCGCCGCCTGTAACCTGTCCCGGTGTACCATCGTTGATTCTGACCATCAGATAGGCTTCATCATAGAAATTTCCAAGATGAATTCTGATCTCCTGATCTGTGATCTCTTTGTCTACGGTCAGGGCACCATAGCGCTGAACAGCTCCTGCCAGCTCCGAACCTGTAAGATTTCGGAGTGACGGTGCTGATTCATTCATCCAAGTCATATATTCATCCAGTCTTGCTCTTAGTTTTTCCCATCCCAGTGCAGCTCCACGATCTTCATCCAGAAGATCATCCGGGTGCATAAAGTGACTGTTTACAAAATGCATATTCAGTTCTGAAAGTGCTGCCATCTGCATATAATCATCAATGATCGCACCGGATATGATTCTGGGCTGTTCAACAATTCCATCATCCGCCGTCTCAAACTCCTGTACATATGCGTATTCACCAGGGAAATAGTTACTTGCTATTGTTCGGATCTCCGGAAATTTTTCAGCCAGCATTTTTCTTCCTTCTTCTGAGAGTACATTTGAAGGTGGTACATACACCGACAGCTCTGTTCCGGGAAACATCTCTTTTCCAAAACGGATCAGTTCACCAAATGCATCCTGCATTGCTTTCATACTTATCCATGTCTTATATGGAAGAACATCTCCATAATCCACATTTGACAGACTTAATGGCTGGTGGTTATACCCATGGTAGCCCAGTTCTCCACCCTGATGCAGGATCATATTTCCAAAGTACTGAAATCTCTGTGTGTCTGTCTGCTTTTTGATTTTTCCATCTGTCTCATCTTCATAGTTTTCAATCATCACACCCGTATATCTGACGCCATGCTCTGCTGCAAGTGACATCATATCCGGCCACCAGATATTGGAATAAAAATCTGCAATATTAGTGTTATAGTCACGTCTGACATAGGTACCATCTCCTCCCGGTACCGGGGAAGGAAAATCATCCAGATAAAACACAGATCCATTGATCACAGGATAAATCTCCACATCTGTAAGCAGACTATAAGAAGCAGCATAAAAACCTCTGACCGCTTTTTCATATAATCCAAAATTATCAACTACAAATCTGCCTTTGCCATAATCCTCTTCCCAGATTACTGGTGTTCCGTTCTGATCGCCAACTCTGGCATAAACCCTTGCGGATTCCGCAAGCTCCACTTCCCATGCGGAGTCATATGGATCCATGATCGTATAAGCCTGTCCGCCACCGATCAAAAAATCCTTATCAAAATAGATGCTATCCACCTCTGTATTCTCATAACCGGATGAGATAATTCCAAGCTTTTGCTCTATCAGAGACACATATGTATTCTTCTGCAGTGTCAGCGCAAACATTGCACTTCCACCATCTTCTACCCATTCACAGATATCCAGAACCTTCTCTTTTAACGGATCAAGATCACTGAGCAGAAGCACAACTGTCTCATAGGCGTCCAGATCGGGAATTGTATCCTTTTGTACATCAATCACATCCGTTCCAACACGCATATCCATAAAAATACGCTGAAACTCTATCCAGGCTTGTTCACTCTCTTCCTGGCTGCTGTCACACAAAACCAGACATGTCTTTTTTAATGAAGCTGCCGCCTCTTTTTCTGTTATGATTTTATCCTTATCTATATAAGAAATCTGTCTCTTTTTTTCCTGGTATTGAACCCCAGATCTTTCTGCAAAAAGCACAGCTGCGATCAGTATAAAACAGCCCAGGATCATTAAGATCCCCTTAAACTGAAAATTCCTGTTCTTCTTTATGAATCTAACCAAAAAGCCAGAACCTCCTTACTCTTTGAAGACAAATAAATATGCTCCTCTTTCATCTGTTTCAGAGCTGCCTGAATTGCCCTGCCATTTTTCTGCTCTGCAAATAACTGGATTTTTCTCACCCAGTATTCTTCTCTTCTGTGCCATTTTTTATCTATAACATCCAGAATCTGCTGAGCTTCTGAGTAATCTTTAAGCTTCATTAAATTGTCTGCCAGACACAAACAGCTGTGGAAATTCATATCTGTTTTGATCTTCTTCTGAAGAAGCTGTGTGTACTGATTTCTCTGCATATGTTCCACCTGTTTTTCAAGCAATCCCTGCTGCAGATATTCTTCCATAAAATCACAATACTCATCCAGTACAACCGAATCCTCCGGTGCAGCTGCATACGTGCGTTCAAAAGTCTGCAGTTTGCTGTCATAATCCTTAGACAGTTCTACCATGGCAGTGATCGCATAATGAACAACCTCCACATCCTCATTCATCCGGGCCTTCTCCAGAAGTTCGATATATTTTGAAGGATCATCATTCAGAATATCCATGATCAGCTTTCTGCGTTTTTCCGGATCATTGATCAGAAGTGCTTCCTCCAGGGGAACAATATCATGATCATTTTCTTCCCTTAACCTGAAGTTATTTTTGTATATCTCTTCATTAACCTGAAGCTTTTCTATACCTATTTTTCTGCTGTTTTCAGCTTTGATAAAAACCTGAAGATGAAGAATCAGAACGCATAAAGCTCCCCATACAGGTACAAAAAGCACCGGTACCATCAAATATTTTTTTACTTTAAGCATACCACTTCTGATTCCTGCCCATATAAGAATACAAACCGTCAGATGCAGGATGAGCAGCACGATTCCACTTACTGTCCGGATCATTTGTTTTCTCCTGTTCTGTTATTGCCTGTAAGCTCTTCATCTATCTGTCTGCACACAAGCCCGGCCTGCTTCAGCCTTGCAAGGATGTTCGGAAGAGCTTCTTTATCCGTCTGAACCAGCATCAGATATAATTCTTTGCTTTCTGAGATTCCCCAGACATCATTTTCTCTCACCTTGGAGCGCAGAATCTCATCTGCTTTCTGCAGTGACATTTCCGAATATTCAACTTTCAGCAATACGTAAGATGCCAGCTTCTGTTCCCGCATATCATGCTGTACTTTCAGCCGCTCTTCAAAATATTCTGTTTTTAATATATGCGTTCCTTTCACATACTGTCGATATTCCACTGCTTTCTGATATTCCAATGCACGCAAAAGAGACGTTTCCACCAGGCCGGAAAGAATCTTGAAAAGATTCAGGAAATACAATGACATCTGCTCGCGACTGACCTGCTGAATACAGATCAGCATTACGAGCTCTCCGTTTTTCCGGATTCCCGCCATATACATAGGATAATTTTCCAGGAATTCCCGGTTTGCCCACACATTTCCATTTTCCAGTTCTTCCATTGCAGCTGAATACTCACTCAGTTTTATCGAATTCGGATAATTTCCCTGCACCTGTGCGGATGCTGTCTCCAGACGTCCATAACCATTTTCCCGATTCAATGTGTAAAGTCCAAAGGTTTTATTTTCCAAAACATCTTCCAGAACACGGATCGTTTCAATATACAATTCCTGCGGTTGGATCACATCCAGTTTTCTTGTAATGTCAAAAATCTTTCCAAAGCTGTCTTTACTTCCAAGTATTTGTTTTTTATACAGATTCTTGTCCTCTATGGCTTCCTGATACATTTCACGGGTAAAAAGAAATTTCTCCTGAAGCAGATCATTTTCTTCTTTAATAAATTGTACATTATTCTTATTTTTCATTCGGATATAACCACAGATCGCTCCAACTGCAAAATAAAAGATAAATGGAATCCAGTTTGAAGGTTCATAGAACAGTACATACCAGCTGCTTCCTTCTGCTTCAAATGCACGGATAAGTGATAAACTTTCTGCCGCTGCCGCTGCTATTCCGTAATTGATCCCATACATACTGCCAAACAACACAACAAAAAGCAGACGAAGATCGATCATTTTAAACTGTGCCTGATTTCCGGCTATTCCATTCAGCAATTCAAACAAAATAAAAAATGCCGCAAACTCAACAGCTCTCACAACTGTTTTATATTTTGACAAAATATGTTTTATAATATCCAGTCGGCCTGCCTTTATATTATTTCTTTCCTGATAATGTTCGTAAAGTTCCGGAAGCTCTTCCAATATTGAGATTTTAGGAAACCAGCCGTATTTATAGCGGATTATTTTGTCATCCTTTAACATATTTTCCATTATGCTGTGTCGTGCATATGAAACCTTAAGATGAGGACACAATTCTGTCAGTTTATCTCCCAGATCCTTAAAGCAATGATCAAACACATCTGCTATATTAAGAATTTCTTCCTTCTCATCCCAGTTATCAAAAATTTTATACATAAGTTCTGCCAGATCCTGCATTGATAAGAAAAACATTCTCTGTGACTCATCTTCCTGAAAGGTTATTTTCTGCTCTGCAGAAATTTCACGGAAAACCGTATTCAGGAAATCTTTCTCGTACTGTTCTGAATATAAATAAGGAGACCTGATTATTTTTACAGTGGTCTTATAGAGTTTTGCGTATTCTCTGCTCAAATTTTCTATTTCGGAAACCAACAGTGTTTTTCCGGTCGGAACATCATACAAACGTTCAGGACCTGTCAGATATACAATACGCATATTCCTTTTTCCTCTACACAACTGCAGTATTTTACGAAGCATCTCAGCTTCTCCATATGTTTCTCCATGGAATGACAGATAATTGGAGAAATAAATGATCTGTTCAAAATCATATGTGCTGAAAATATCTTTCAGTTCTTTTTCATTTTTCACAAACGGACGCACAAACAGATTTTTCTTACGATTTTTCCTGATACTGGTATCTCCCATTACCATTACCAGGCTTTCCGGAAATGCTTCCTCAACAAATTTATTTGTAATATACCCCGTATTTCCAACCAGTAGAGTCCTCATGTATTGCCTGCCTTTACAAATACTTTGTTTTATTATTTTCAAGAACAAAAAACACCGTCCCCGTAGCTCCTGTGTCTACAAAAACAGTGTCCTTAATGCGCCTTCAGGGGTTCGAACCCTGGACACCCTGATTAAGAGTCAGGTGCTCTACCAACTGAGCTAAAAGCGCATGTTTATGAAATTGTTCGTTCAGGATTTCCCTGACGCAAAAACTATTATATGAAAGCCCCGGCAAAAAGTCAAGAAAAATTTTATAATTTTTTATGTTTTTTTATTTTTCTTTCTTTTTTTCCTTATCTTTCAATTTTGGCGACGACATACAATCCAGTATTTTGCATAATTCATCCGCACTTTTGCGGACTTTGCGGAAGCCTCCATCCAGGCATCTGTGTTCATAAAAGAACTGTGTCATAAGCGCATGTATGCGGCGGTTGCATCTTTTTTGTGTCATAGAGATCCATCCCGAAATGCAAATCTTCCTATATTATATGCTAAATTCAAAAAAACGTGCAGCAGACAGGAGCTATATCTTCCTGTCCGCCACACGTTTCGCGCTTTCCTGTTATATATATATTCTTCAATGTCCCAATAACAAACCGATCATTCGTGAAGAACTGCGATCAGCTTACAGATCGGGTTTCCCATAGAAGAAAATTTCTCCTCATATTCCGTCATGACATTGCCTTCCATCATGTCTTCCTGATGATGCAGGTCAAAGGTATGCGCAAGCAGCTCCCAGCCTTCACTCTCATTTACTTCCTCCAGTGAAAATTCAAATAAGCCCTTATTGTCTGTCTTGAACTCTACAACAGCCCCGTCCGGAAGGATCTGGCTGTAACGTGCAAGAAATTCACGTGAGGTCAGTCTTCTCTTTGCATGGCGTGCCTTTGGCCATGGATCCGAGAAATTCAGATAAATACGCTGAATCTCGCCTTTTTCAAAGATTTCCGGAAGCAGTCTCGCATCCACACACATAAATTTCAGATTATCAAGCTTCTCTCCCGCTTCTTCGAGCTTTTCCCTCTTCTGAAGTGCGCGGAGCAGCACGCTGTCGTACATCTCGATTCCAATATAATTGATTTCCGGATGAAGTTTTGCCATATCCATAAGGAAACGGCCCTTGCCCATTCCTACTTCAATATGAATCGGCTGCTCCTGTGTAAACACCTGCTCCCATTTTCCCTTACATTCTGCCGGATTCTGTACTACATAAGGGCTTTCTGTGATGGCATCTTTGGCTCCTGGTATATTTCTTAATCTCATAAATTATTTCTCCGTCCTGTTGAGTATGTTTATTATCATACACGTTTCCTTCATATCGGGCAAGCATAATTCCTGTTTTTATACAGCGATACCTGTAGGTTCTTTTCACAGTATCAAAAATCAACTATTTAACAGTAAGTCTTTTACCCTTTATTGTGCAATTTTTTATGGTTTTTTTTAAACAAAAGGTGTATTATATGATAAAGTTCCAAAAAAACATAGAAAAGGAGGGTGAATATGGAGCAGATACTTCAAAAGTTATCTGAAATCGAAATCACAGCGCAGCGCATCATGCAAGATGCCGACAGAACCAAAGCAGCCCTTTCAGCCGAAATGGAACAGCAGTGTAAGGACCTTGATTTGGAACTGGAACAGGAAACAAACCGCAAGATACAGGCACTTCGGGACAGTCTGGAATCTCGCAAGGATCAGGAGCTGACCGCTCTGCGCCAGCAAACAGAGCAGCACCTTGCCGATCTGGATGTCTATTACAAAAAAAATCACCAGCAGCTTTCGGAAGACCTATTCCAACAACTTCTAAAACGATGAAAGGAGTGATCTGACATGGGAAAACTCCTTTCCTACAGCGGAATCTCCACAAAAATCCGCGCCATGCAGAGTAAGCTGATCACCGAAGACCAGATTCAGGAAATGCTTCAGTTTACAAGCACATCACATGCCGTCGCATGGCTCAAGCGAACACCGGAGTATTCCAAAACATGGGCATCACTTGATGAAAATTCCCTGCACCGCGGTCAGATTGAAAAATTACTGAAAGCATCTATTTTCGATGATTTTTCAAAGATCTATCAGTTTGCAAGCTCCGAACAGCGAAAATTCCTCGATCTGTATTCCAGACGATATGAAATCCGTGTTCTCAAAGAGCTCATGACCAACCTGTTTGACCACCGCGATACAGACCCTGTCGACCTTTCTCCTTACCGGGAGTTCTTCCGTCGGCATTCCAACCTTGATCTGGATGCACTTACAACATGCAAAACGATGGACGAATTCATCAATGCCCTTAAAGGAAACGAATTTTACAGTCCACTCTCTCAGATACAGAACCACGATACCGCACTCCTTTTTGATTACGGAATGGCTCTGGATCTATATTATTTTTCACTGATATGGAAAGTCCGCAAGAAGCTTTTTTCAGGCAAAGATCTTGAACAGATCACAAATGCCTACGGTGAAAAATTCGATATGCTGAACCTTCAGTTTATCTTTCGTTCAAAGCGCTACTTCAGCATGGCGCCGGCAGATATTTATGCTCTGCTGATTCCGATGAACTATAAACTGAAAAAAGAAGAGATCCGTGCGATTGTTGAAGCTGCAACCTACGAAGAATCACAGCAGCTTTTCCGCAAGACTTATTACGGAAAAAAATACGAACATCTTTCCGCACACAATCTCGAAGAATTTTATAATTATATGCTCCGCAGCACCCTGGAAAAAGAGGCACGCCGCGATCCTTATTCCGTCGCGATGCTTTATTCCTACATGTATCACAAGGAGCATGAAGTAAACCGTCTGACCATCGCCATCGAATGTATCCGTTATGGTGTGGCACCGGACGAGGCAATGCAGTATATTCGTAACAATTAACCACCCCGGAGGATAAAATCATGATTGAGAAAATGAAATTTTTAAGCATCACCGGGCCAAAAGCGGATATTGACAGAATGACGGAAACCTACCTTTCCAGATATGAGATTCATCTGGAAAACGCCCTTGCAGAGCTCACTGAAGTCGCGAATCTGTCGCCGTTTCTGGAGATTAATCCTTACAAAGATCATCTGAATGTGATCGACAGTTTCTACGAACAGCTGGAAACACCTGAAAAGGCAGTCATCAGCGATATGACCGTAGAAACAGCCCTTAAAACTGTTCAGAATCTCCGAAACAAAGCGCAGGAGCTGGATGCCGAGAAATCCCGTCTCCAGTCAGAACACGCTGAAATGGTCGACTCTCTGAAAATTATCCGTCCATTCAGAAATCTGGATTTTGATGTATCACAGATCCTGAACTTCAAATATATCCACTATCGTTTCGGACGTATCGAAAAGCAGTATCTCCAGAAATTCGAGAAATACATCTACGACAATCTGGATACTCTTTTTATCAAATGCGGAGAAGATGAATTATATACTTACGGTGTTTATTTTGTACCGGAACATCAGGCTCACAAAGTACACGCCGTATATTCATCCATGCATTTCGAGAGGATCTTTATTCCTGATGAATACCATGGAACCGCCGCAGAAGCTTTCGAAAAGCTGGATCGCAGACATCGTGAGATCCACGCAGGTCTCGATGCCAACAAAGCAGCCTACCGGAAATTCCTCGAAGACAGCAGCTCTGCGATCGTTTCCGCAAAAGCCGCTCTTGAATCCTGCTCCAGAAGCTTTGACATCCGTAAACTGGCTGCCTGCACACACGGAGATACCAATACCTTCTATATTCTGTGCGGCTGGATGACCGAAAAGGATGCCCTTGCTTTCCAGAAGGATATTCAGAACGATGAAAAAATCTTCTGCCTCATGGAAGATCAGCAGGCTCCCGCAAAGAAAAAGCCACCTACAAAGCTTAAAAATCCAAAGCTTTTCAAACCTTTTGAAATGTATGTAAAAATGTATGGACTTCCTGCCTACAACGAAATGGATCCTACATGGTTTGTTGCCATCACATATTCCTTCATTTTCGGAGCTATGTTCGGCGATGTCGGTCAGGGACTGATTCTTTTCCTCGGCGGTCTGTTCCTTTACAAAACCAAACATATGGATCTTGCAGGAATCATCAGCTGCGCCGGTGTATTTTCCGTATTTTTCGGTTTCATGTACGGCAGCTTCTTCGGTTTCGAGGATGTCCTGAAAGCCATATGGCTGAAACCTATGAACCAGATGATGGACGTACCGCTTGTCGGAAGACTGAATGCAGTTTTTGTTATCGCCATCGGTTTCGGAATGTTTATCATTCTGATCTGTATGATATTCAATATCATCAATTCCATCCGAAACAAAGATACCGAAAAGGCCTGGTTTGACAGCAATGCCGTAGCCGGACTTGTTTTCTATGGTTCGATCGTACTGACTGTCGGACTCTTTATCTCCGGCAGAAAACTTCCGGCAACTGCTGTTCTTGTCGTGATGTTTGGAGTGCCGCTCCTGCTCATGTTCCTCAAGGAGCCTCTTACAAACCTCGTCGAAAAGAAATCCAAGATCTTCCCGGAGCAGAAAGGTATGTTCTTCGTACAGAGCTTCTTCGAATTATTTGAAGTGCTGCTCAGCTACCTTTCCAATACACTTTCTTTCCTGCGTATCGGCGCATTTGCCGTAAGCCACGCAGCAATGATGGAAGTCGTACTTATGCTTGCCGGTGCTACCAACGGAGGCAACCCAAACTGGATCGTTGTCGTACTCGGCAACATCTTCGTATGTGCAATGGAAGGGCTGATCGTTGGTATTCAGGTCCTCCGTCTGGAGTACTATGAGATCTTCAGCCGTTTCTATGCAGGCAACGGCCGTGAGTTCCAGCCATTTATGAAAACGTTACGTAAAAGCGTGCAGAAATAAAATATACGGGCCAAGCCCACCTAATAAACCTACATTTTTATATCAGGAGGATATTATCATGAACATGATTATTCAGATTACAACTGCAATTGCAATGATTCTCAGCATTATCGTACCTTTTGGTTACTTTTTCCTCGGTGAAAAGAGCAAAAAACGTTACAAAAAATCTCTGATTGCCAACTGTTTTATGTTCTTCGGTGTACTTCTTGTCGCAACCGTAGTCAGCTTCGCAGGTACTGCAAGCGTACAGGCTGCCGGCTCTTCTGCTGACGGACTTGCTACAGGTCTTGGTTATCTCGGTGCAGCACTTGTTACAGGTATTTCCGGTCTTGGTTCCGGTATCGCCGTTGCAAGCTCCGCAAGTGCAGCTCTTGGCGCACTGAGCGAAGACGGCTCACTGTTTGGTAAATCCATTATCTTCGTAGCTATGGCAGAAGGTATCGCACTTTATGGTCTGATCATTTCCTTTATGATCCTTGGTAAGCTTTAAGGAGCACTCCCTATGAAAATGTATTTGATCAGTGATAACATTGATACCTACACAGGCATGCGTCTGGCAGGTGTGGAGGGTGTTGTCATTCACGAACGCAACGAACTGAAAAACGCCCTCGAACAGGCAATCTCCGATAAGGAGATCGGAATCATCCTTCTGACCGAAAAATTCGGCAGAGAATTTCCCGAAATCATCGATGAAGTTCGTCTGCATCACAAAACGCCCCTGATCATTGAAATTCCTGACAGACACGGAACCGGCCGTAAACCGGATTTTATCACTTCATATGTTAATGAAGCAATCGGACTGAAATTGTAGGCAGGAGGTAACACTATCATGACAATTGATGAAAAGCTGCAGCATTTTTATGAGGTTTCCCTTGAAGAAGCCCGTGAAGATGCAGCGCAGGCGATTCAGGAACATAAAAGGCTGCTTTCCGAAAAGCTTGAAGAGCACAGACAGCTCAGCCGCCAGAATGCAGAAGCAGAAGTAAAAGCCGAAACAGAGCATGTCCGTCGTGAAGTCAACAAAGCTCTTTCCGCCGAACAGATCACTCTCAAAAGAGACTGGTCCAAAAAGCAGGAAGAACTGAAAGAAGCTCTTTTTGGCGAAGTGAGTACCAAAATCAGAGACTTTATGTCAACTTCCGAATATGAAACATATCTTTGCCAGAAAATCAAAGAAGCACAGGATTTTGCCGAAAATGATGAGATTCATATTTTTCTTTCCAGCACTGACAGGGAACGTCTGGATGCGCTTATTCAGAAGACCGGCATTTCACTTCAGGTCTCCGGAGAAGATTTCATCGGCGGTATCCGTGCAGAGATCCCGCACAAAAATATCCTGATTGACAATTCATTTGCAGCCAATCTCGATGCCATGCGCAAAGAATTCAAATTTGACGGAGGAATGACCCATGAATAAAACAGGTATTATTTATGGCATCAACGGTCCTGTTATCTATCTGAAGGGTGACTCTGGATTCAAGATTTCCGAAATGGTCTATGTTGGCAAAGATCATCTTGTCGGCGAAGTCATCGGTCTGAAAAAAGGCATGACTACCATTCAGGTATTCGAAGAAACAACAGGGCTTCGTCCGGGCGAAACCGTTATCGGTACCGGCGATGCTATTTCCGTACTTCTCGGACCGGGTATCATCCACAATATTTTTGATGGTATCCAGCGTCCTCTGGAAGAGATTGCAAAAACTTCCGGAAAATATATTTCCCGTGGTGTCAGCGTAGATTCTCTTGATACAGAGAAAAAATGGCACACACACATTACTGTAAAAGAAGGAGATGTCGTAGGTCCGGGCACGATCATTGCCGAAACACAGGAAACCGCTTCTATCCTTCATAAATCTATGGTACCGCCAAACATCACCGAAGGTACCGTTATCAAAGCTGCTCCTGATGGAGATTACACCATTCTGGAGCCGATTGTAACCATTGAGCTTCGCGACGGAAGTACCAGAGATCTTGCGCTCGCACAGAAATGGCCGATCCGTATTCCGAGACCTACTCATGTACGTTATCCGGCAAGCGTTCCGCTTATCACCGGCCAGCGTATCCTTGATACCCTGTTCCCGATTGCAAAAGGCGGTACAGCTGCCGTTCCTGGCGGTTTCGGTACAGGAAAAACCATGACACAGCATCAGATTGCAAAATGGTCCGATGCAGATATCATCATTTACATCGGCTGCGGAGAACGTGGAAACGAAATGACCCAGGTTCTCGAAGATTTCAGCAAACTGATCGACCCGAAATCCGGTAACCTTATGATGGACCGTACCACGCTGATTGCCAACACATCCAACATGCCTGTTGCAGCACGTGAAGCATCCATTTATACCGGTGTCACACTTGCAGAATACTACCGTGACATGGGTTATGACGTAGCGATCATGGCAGACTCCACCTCCCGTTGGGCAGAAGCTCTCCGTGAGCTCTCCGGACGTCTGGAAGAAATGCCTGCCGAGGAAGGTTTCCCGGCTTACCTTGCATCGAAGCTTTCCGCATTTTATGAGCGTGCCGGCATGATGCAGAACCTCAATGGTACAGAGGGTTCCGTATCTATCATCGGTGCCGTTTCCCCACAGGGTGGTGACTTCTCCGAACCGGTTACTCAGAACACCAAACGTTTTGTCCGCTGCTTCTGGGGACTTGATAAATCTCTTGCCTATGCAAGACACTTCCCGGCTATCCACTGGCTGACCAGTTACAGTGAATACCTCGAAGATCTGACCCCATGGTACCGCGATCACGTATCACCGAAATTTGTAGCAGACCGAAATCAGATCATGGCGATCCTCAACCAGGAAAGTTCTCTGATGGAGATCGTAAAACTTATCGGAAGCGACGTTCTTCCGGATGATCAGAAACTGACGTTGGAGATTGCCCGTGTCATCCGACTCGGATTCCTTCAGCAGAATGCCTTCCATCAGGAAGACACCTGTGTCCCAATGGAAAAACAATTCAAGATGATGGAGATCATCCTGTATCTGTATGAGAAATCAAAAGCCCTCATCAACCGCGGCATGCCGGTTTCCGTACTGAAAGAAGACAATATCTTCGAACGTATCATTTCCATCAAATATGATGTTCCGAATGATCAGCTTGACCGATTTGATCAGTATCAGAAAGACATCGATGAATTTTACAACAAAGTATTAGAGAAAAACGGCTGACAGGGGGAACGAGATTTATGGCAATCGAATATTTAGGATTAAGTGAAATAAACGGCCCTCTCGTAGTTCTGGAAGGTGTCAAAAATGCTTCCTACGAAGAAATCGTAGAATTCCACATGGACGACGGAACCCAGAAGATCGGTCGTATCATTGAAATTTATGAAGACAAAGCAGTTATTCAGGTATTCGAGGGAACAGATAATATGTCCCTCGGCAATACCCATACACGTCTGACCGGCCATCCTATGGAGATCGGACTCTCTCCGGAAATCCTCGGACGAACCTTCAATGGTATCGGACAGCCGATTGACGGTCTGGGCGATATCACACCGGAAGTAAGCCTCAACATTAATGGCCTTCCGCTGAATCCGGTCAAACGTGAATATCCGCGAAACTATATCAACACAGGTATTTCCGCAATCGACGGTCTGACCACCCTGATTCGTGGACAGAAGCTTCCTATCTTCTCAGGGAACGGTCTTCCGCACGACAAACTGGCTGCACAGATCGTACAGCAGGCTTCCCTCGGCGGTGATTCCGATGAAAACTTCGCAATCGTATTCGCTGCTATGGGTGTCAAATACGATGTCGCAGAATTTTTCCGCCGTACCTTTGAAGAAAGCGGTGCTTCCGACCACGTTGTCATGTTTTTGAATCTGGCAAACGACCCTGTCGTTGAACGACTTCTGACACCAAAGATCGCACTTACGGCAGCTGAATATCTGGCATTTGAAAAAGGCATGCATATCCTTGTTATTTTGACCGATATCACCTCCTTCTGCGAGGCAATGCGCGAAGTTTCCTCCTCAAAAGGTGAGATTCCTTCCCGTAAAGGTTATCCGGGGTATCTCTACAGTGAACTTGCAACACTGTATGAACGTGCCGGAATCGTGCAGGGAGGTACCGGATCAGTTACACAGATCCCGATCCTGACCATGCCAAATGATGACATCACGCATCCGATTCCTGACCTTACCGGTTACATCACCGAAGGCCAGATTGTTCTTGACCGTCAGCTTCACGGACAGGCAATCTACCCGCCGATCAATGTTCTTCCTTCTCTGTCACGACTGATGAAGGATGGTATCGGTGAAGGATTCACACGCGAAGACCATCAGGATGTCGCCAACCAGCTCTTCTCCTGCTACGCAAAAGTAGGCGATGCAAGAGCACTTGCTTCCGTTATCGGTGAAGATGAACTTTCCCCGATCGACAAGCGTTATCTTGTTTTTGGTAAAGCTTTCGAGGCAGAGTTTGTCGGACAGTCCGAGACCGAAAACCGCAGTATTACAGAGACACTTGACAAAGGCTGGGAACTCCTCGGACTTCTTCCGAAGGATGAACTTGACCGAATTGATACAAAGATCCTGAACAAGTACTATAAAGAAACCGTACGTTAAGGGGAGGTGGCTTTATGGATCCAAATACCTTCCCCACCAAGGGAAATTTAATTCTTGCCAAGAATTCTCTCGCGCTCTCCCGTCAGGGATTTGAGCTGATGGATAAAAAAAGGAATATCCTGATCCGTGAAATGATGGAGCTGATCGATCAGGCAAAGGATATCCAGTCACAGATCGATGTGACTTTCCGTGCCGCCTATGCAGCCCTTCAGAAAGCCAACATGGAAATGGGTATTGCCTTTGTACAGCAGGTTTCCTACACCGTTCCTCTTGAGGATTCCATTCGGATCAAGACACGAAGCGTTATGGGTACGGAAATTCCACTCGTCGAATATGAAAAGCAGCTTACCAACACCCCGACTTATGCCTACTACAGCACAAAAGCTTCTCTGGATGAAGCAAAAGCCGCCTTCGAAAAGGTAAAAGAGCTTTCCATCCAGCTTGCAGGCATCGAAAACGCAGCGATCCGTCTCGCGGCCAACATCAAGAAGACCCAGAAACGTGCCAACGCATTAAAGAACATCACGATTCCGAAATACGAGGCACTGACAAAGGATATCCAGAATGCCCTTGAGGAAAAAGAGCGAGAAGAATTCACACGTCTGAAAGTTATTAAACGAATGAAACAGACTTCTTAAGCAACTTACAAAAGTCCATCTGCAATTAAGCGGATGGACTTTTTAATTACCACTATTGTCTGATAATTTAAGTTTGAAAGCTTAAAATTTTTCTTTTGAAAGCAAAATTTAACAATATTTTCACTATGAAAAAGTCAATAGATTTTTCTATCTTTTTTTCGAATTTGTTAATTTCATCATTATTAACCAAAACATTTGTTTTTTATTTATTTATGTAAATCACTTATTCCACATTGGTTTTTTGTGGATAATGTGGATAACTTTGTGCATAACTCAAATACAACGATTTTTCAACCTTTTTTGGATGTGGATAACTTTTACACCATTTTTCGCGTTATCCACATTTTTCCCCATTATTCGACATGCTTTGTGCAATTTGCTATTTGTTCGATTTTATTCGACTTTTTTTGCAAAACAAAAGAGCTACAGTTCTGCAAATTGCCTAAAACTATAACTCTTTACTGCCTGACTACCCAAACTATTTATCGAGAAGGTATCTTTGTGCCGAAGCCACCGCGTTCGCCCCATCCGCGACTGCAGTTACGACCTGACGAAGATTTTTGGTACGGATATCGCCTGCTGCAAAGATTCCCGGCTCACTGGTAATCCCGTCCTCTCCTGCCACAATATATCCTGCTTCATCCAGCTTCACCAGATCTTTGAATTTCTCTGTTCCCGGAACGATTCCGACTGCGATAAACACACCATCTGTTTCAATGAAACTTTCTTCCTGTGTTTTTTTATTCTGGATCTTCAGTGCCTCTACTTTATCCGTTCCCTCAATAGATAATGGAATGCTGTCCCAGATGAGCTCCACGTTTTTGCATGCAAAGAGACACTCCTGGAGGATTTTCTCCGCACGAAGCTCATCCCTTCTGTGTACCAGATAAACCTTTTTACAGGTACGTGAAAGAAGGATCGCATCCTCCACCGCCACGTTTCCGCCACCGACCACGACAACCGTCCTGTCCTGAAAAAATGCTGCATCACAAGTCGCACAATAGGAAACCCCCATGCCACTCAGTTCTTCTTCACCCGGGATTCCGAGGTGGCGGTGTGTTGCCCCGCAGGCAATGATCACTGCTCTGGCACGGTATTCATTTTTTTTCGTGCGGATGACTTTGATTCCCTGCTCTGCCTCGATAGAACGAACCGGCTCCCGCTGCGGTTTCATGCCCAGTTTTTTTGCATGACCTGCCATTGCTTCCCCGAGATCCAGACCGGTGATTCCCGGCAGTCCCGGATAATTATCTACTTCATATGTGTCCACAATCTGACCGCCCTGCACAAATTTCTTATCCAGCCAGATTGTATTCAGTTTTGCTCTTGTCGCATAAATAGCTGCGCAGATTCCTGCCGGACCTGCTCCCAGAATCGCCAGATCATATATATTTTCCATGATATTCTGCCTCACTTTCTCTGTTGCTTCCATTTAAGTTTAGCATACAATCCCTTTTTTTCCAATAAAATAGTAAAAAGCATCTCTCACCGAGGTTTTTATGCATATATCTTTTCGCAAAAATCCTTCCCGTATTCTGATCATCTGTGCTCTGTGTGTGGTGTTTCTGATCGGAATGATTCTCGGACATCTGAATACCGATGGAGGCTCTGAAGACCGCTCCTTTCAGACTTACACGGACCGTCTGTTTCGTGAAGAAGTATCCGGAAATATGCTGAATCTCCACTATTCCATCGCTTATCCGGAAAAACAGCAGATCCCGCGGCCCGCCCCAACGCTTGGCACGGTTTCCGCTCCGGATGACAACAGTATTGCCCGATATGAAGAAATTATTAAAAAACTCCAGACGTTTGATCCGTCAGGACTTTCTGAGTCAAATCAGATCACTCTCGATATGCTCCTTCTGTATTATAAAACCCAACAGCGTTCCACCGACTTTTATCTTCTGGAAGAATACTTAAGTCCCAGCCTCGGCATGCAGGCGCAGCTTCCTGTTCTTCTCGCAGAATATGCGTTTTATCAGGAACAGGACATTGCAGATTACCTCAATCTCCTCACATCTGTTCCCGCTTATTTTGACAGTATCCTGGATTTTGAGCGGCAAAAAGCTGACGCCGGTTACTTTATGAGTGATGCAACGCTAAAACGTATTGTCAATCAGTGTCAGGCTTTTATAAAAGAACCGGATTCCAACTACATGCTGGAGGTTTTTGCCGCCAGGTTAAAAGCGTTTGGCACCATTTCCGAATCAGAACAGAATACTTTAAATTCCAGGCATAAAGAAATTCTTTTAAACACAGTAATTCCGGCTTACCAGAAGCTGATACAGGGAATGCTCTCTCTGCAGGGCTCCGGTCGCCCCAGTCAGGGGCTTGCACATATGCAGAAAGGAAAAGAGTATTATCTGTATCTGCTCCGCAGTCAGGTGGGCTCCTGGACGGCTGTCAAAGACATGCAGAACCGTCTCACTGAACAGATCCATGCAGATATGAAGCTGGTTCAGCAAATGCTGAAAGAACAGCCTTCTCTCCTTCGAAAAATGAAAAGTTCTCTGGATCTTCCGGAAAGCAAACCTGCACAGATGCTTGGAGCTCTGCGTGACCGGATAGCCGATGATTTTCCCGAGCTGCCGGAGATAGAATTTGAAACACGCTACGTACACAAATCCATGGAAAATTATTTGAGTCCGGCCTTCTATCTGACACCGCCGCTTGACACCGGATCACCAAATATCATTTACATAAATCCTGCTGATCAGACTTCAAATCTGGAGCTTTTTGCCACACTTTCGCATGAAGGATTTCCCGGACACCTTTATCAAACTATTTACTTCCAGAAGACTTCTCCTGCTGACATCCGTACTTTGCTCACCTCTTCCGGTTACGTAGAAGGATGGGCAACCTATATTGAATCTTATGGTTACCGATACGCTGCCTGTGATTTCGACGATCCTGCTGCCACCGACTATACAAGACTGGTTGCCCTGAACCGCCGGATCAATCTTTGCATTTATTCACTTCTTGATATCGGCATTCATTATTATGGCTGGGGCGAAACACAGGCAGCTCGTTTTCTTCAGTTTTTCGGAATTACAGATGTTCATGTCGCATCTGATATTTTTCAATACATCGTAGAAACACCCGCCAATTACCAGAAGTATTGCTGGGGATGTCTTAATTTTCTTGATCTGAAAAAAGAATGGAAAGATACTCTGGACGATGATTTTGACCTGAAAGCTTTTCACCGGAATCTGCTTGAGATCGGGCCGGTTCAGTTTCCGGTGCTCCGGAAATATATGCATGAACGGCTGCAAAAAACAACAAAAGGAGGTGCCGGGGCCAATGTCATTGGTCTCGGTGCACCTCCCGTTTTATCATGTTTCCTGTAATATTTTTAATTTTTTTCTTTGTTACCGTAACTGTCAAAAAAGTTCTGCAGTTTCAGCAATGCCCTAGTAAGATCCTTTGTCTCCTTCGGATTGAGATCATCCAGAACTGCCATCACCATTTTTTCATGAAAAATCTTGTGATGAAGAAATGCCTTCTCGCCTTTCTCTGACAGAGAAACCAACACGACACGCCGATCCTCTTCACTTCTCGTTCGCTCTACATATCCCTTCTTGACCAGATGGTTGATCGCGATCGTCAAAGTACCTGTCGTAACAGAAACCGCTTTTGCAACGGTAGACATGTTTTTCGGCTCCTGAATACCGATTGCTTCCATAATATGCATATCATTTACGGATATATCTTTGTATTCTGATGTGATCAGCGCACGTTCTTCAATATCCAGAATATCTTTAAACATTTTTACCAGAATATTGTTTACTGTTTCATACGAATTCATCTTGCTTTCCTCCGCTTCCTGCCCCTCGCCTGTTCATATTTTTTATTATACCCGATGTTTGTTTGAATCACAAAACATTTTTCAGGTTATTTTTTTAACTTAATTCTTTCTTTAGCGGAATCTATTTGCTATAATAATGAATTGAACACAACATGGACCTTTTGTTTGTAAAATCATATGCAAACGGTCTTCGCAAATACACAAAGGAATTTATTATGAAAAAAAACAAAAACATCCCACTTAATCTGAAAGAGCAGATCAACTCGCGTATTGGTCTGATCTGTTCCATCGTTGTAATGATTCTTCTGGTCTTTGTTTTCCATCAACTTGATTATCAGATCATCCAGAAGCCGGCAGATCAGGCTGCCAAAGAAGCCGAGCAGAAGAAACTGGAAGCAGAAAAAGCTGCCAAAGCACCGGAGATTTCCACAGCTACTGTAATCGCTGTCGGTGACAACCTGTACCATGACAGTCTGATCCAGTCAGGTGAATCTGATTCCGGTACATGGAACTATGATGCAATCTATGAAAATGTCAAAGACGAGATTCAGGCAGCAGACATTGCCATGGTCGATCAGGAAACTGTTCTCACCACAGAGCATGATGCAGTCAGCGGTTATCCATCCTTCGCAACACCTACGGAAGTCGGTGACGCACTAATCAATGCCGGATTTGATGTCATCGAATCTGCAACCAACCACATTGATGATTATGGCTATGATTACATGGCACAGACACTGAATTTCTGGAAGACCAGTTACCCGGATGTTCCGGTTCTCGGTATCCATGATTCCGAAGAAGATGCCAATACAGTCAAAACTCTCGAAGTAAACGGCATTAAAGTTGCGTTTCTGGATTATACATACGGAACGAACAATTCCGGTGCCGGAGACGGCAGAGATTACATGATCGATATTTTCGAGAAAGACAAAGTTGCATCCATGATTGAAAAAGCAAAAGCAGACAGTGATGTGCTGATCTTTGTTGCTCACTGGGGCAAAGAAATGGAAACCATGCCTACCGAATATGAAAAGGAATGGGCAACTTTCCTGATGCAGCAGGGTGTAGATGTTGTGATCGGTGGCCACCCGCATATACTCCAGCCTTATGGACGTATGTCAGACAAAGAAGGACACAGTATGCTGATCTTCTATTCTCTCGGAAACTTTGTTTCCACACAGGAGTCTTTTGATGCTCTTCTCGAGGGAATGGGTTGCTTTACGATCCAGAAGACGGTACAGGACGGCAATACTACAATTGAAATCACCGATGCAGAAGTCAAACCGATGGTTATGCATTACAACAAAGATGCCGGTGTATTCAGCCCATATATGCTGTCTGATTACACAGAAGAGCTTGCCGCACAGCATGAATTGCGTACAGTTCTCGGAGACGATTCCTTTACCCTTGCAAACCTGCAGGCGCGTTTCAAAGAGATCATGTCCCTGAATGTAAAACCATCCACCAACACGGATCTTCTTGATGTTACTTTTAATTCAGACGGTGATATGGTTGACTCTAATGGTGAATATGTAGATGATATCTGGTCTGTCAGCGCATCAGATGCGCAGAGCGAAAACTCTGATGGAAGTTCAGATGATAGTTCAGACAGCTCAGATGAGTCGGATTACAGTGATGAATCAGATTATTCTGATGACAATTCGGACTATGACGACAGCGCTGATTATTACGATGACACAGATTATTACGATGACTCAGATTATTACGATGACTCATCCGAGGAATAACGTCCGTACTACACCAGTCACTTTCCACCCCACACGGCGCGAAACCTACCATCCACAGTCATCAACCTACAGCTTATAAAAAACTCCGTCCATATATCCGGTCTCGGACGCTTGAAGGAATTTGTAGAAGTACTTAAAGAAAAAATAATACGTTGCCCCGAAAAATGATGCTGTCTGAGCGAAGCGAGTTCATCATTTTCCGGGGCGTTTTTAGTAGGATTTTTTCTTATTAGTACTTCTGAATTCCTGATTTGTCCGTGACCGGATATATGGAAGGAGTTTTAATATAACTGTAGTTGATACTGTGAATGTTATTTCCGTAACAATAATTTCTTTGCATTCTCTTCGGTTACTGCAATCACTTCTTCCTCGCTACATCCTTTAATTTGTGCAATTGCCTCTGCCACATACGGCAGATTCAGTGAACTGTTACGCTTTCCGCGGTTTGGTTCCGGGCTCAGGTATGGACTGTCTGTCTCAAGTACAAGCTGTTCAAGCGGTGCATACGCAACCACTTCTTTCAGTTTCTTCGCATTTTTAAATGTGACAACACCACCGATTCCCAGATACAGTCCCATGTCCAGATATTCTCTTGCCATTTCTTTTCCATAAGAAAAACAATGGATAATACCGCCGTACATACCGCCTTTCATACAATCCTTCACCAGATCCAGTGTATCTTTTGCCGCATCTCTGCTGTGGACCATAAATGGAAGCTTTTCTTCGCGCGCAATCTCCATCTGTGCCAGAAACATTTTCTTCTGGATTTCATGTTCATGTTCTTCTTTATGCCAGTAATAATCCAGACCAATCTCTCCGATTGCCACAGCCTTCGGCAGGCGGGACAGCTGACGTATTTCTTCCAGAGTTTCCTCCGTCATTTTTTCCGCATCATCCGGATGAATACCGAACGCGCCATAAACAAACGGATACTGTTCCATTAATTCTTCTGTATCTTTCAGGCTCTCGATCGACGCACATGCATTCACAATATACCTAATTCCATGTTCCTGCATCGATGCAAGCAAATTCTCTCTGTCCTGTGCAAAAGCCTCATCATCATAATGTGCATGTGTCTCAAAAATCACAGGTGTTTCCATCAGTCTTTACACTCCTCGATCACAAATTCATCGCCCTCACGGATGATTCCTCCGTGAAGTACTTTTGTAAAAACGCCTTCCCGCGGCATAATGCAATCACCCATTTTCTGGAAAATCGCACATCCATGATGGCATTCTTTCCCAATCTGTGTCATTTCCAGTACAACATCGTTACATCGAAATCTTGTTCCGATTGGAAGTGCAGAAAAATCGAATCCCTGCACAACAAGGTTTTCTCCGAATGCTCCGTCCTCTACCTCTGCGCCCCGTGCACGGAATGCCTCAATCTTGTCATAAGACAAAAGACTGACCTGACGGTGCCATTTACCGGCATGTGCATCATCTTTGATGCCCCAGTCCTCTATAAATTCTGCTTCCTGCACCGGGTGTTTCTGTGTTCCCTTTTTTTCACTGATGCAGACTGCAATTACTTTCCCCATAGCTCAATTCTCCCTTATTTAAAAATACCCCGGCAATTCCTACTGTAAAATGTGCCACATACCTGATATGGCATATTCTTCTTCACATATCCTGATTCTGCCGAAGGCTTTTCATATTTCTACTTACGTGCACAGTCACGCGCTTCACCACTCAGGATTTCAAGCCCGTGTGCCAGCGTATCGATAATATATTCCAGACTTTCCCGTACTGCTTTCGGACTGCCCGGAAGATTTACGATCAGTGTCTTCCCTCGGATTCCGGCTGTCGCACGGCTCAGCATCGCACGTTTTGTGATCGTCATGCTGTATGCGCGGATTGCCTCCGGTATTCCCGGAACCTTTCGTTCGATTACTTCTTCCGTTGCCTCCGGTGTGACATCGCGCTCTGAAAATCCGGTTCCGCCTGTCGTCAGGATCAGCTCCGCTTTTTCTGAATCTGCTATTTCCTGCAATTTTCCTGCAAGCATTACCTGATCGTCCGGAAGGATATCCATAGAAATGACTTCATATCCTTCTCTTTCCAAAATTTCTTTGATTGCAGGGCCGCTTAAATCCTCCCGCTCACCTCTGTATCCGGAATCACTTGCTGTTATAATTGCTGCGCGTTTCATTATTATCCTCCTATCTGTGACATACACAAACTCTCTGTATCATCTTCTTTTACCTTTTCTCTGAAATGATGGCCGTCCGGTTTTTCGGACAGTGCAGCTTTTATGATTTCTTTTAATTCTTCATCCGTTCCACCGTTTCTCAACGCCTCTCTCAGATCACGTCCTGCTGTATATTGCAGACATGTTTTCAGATATCCCTGTGAAGTCAGGCGAATGCGGTTGCACTCACTGCAGAACTTGTGGCTGATCGCACTGATAAAGCCTATCTTGCCCTGAAATCCATCCACAGTATAATACTTACACGGACCGTTTCCAAGAGGGAGTCCCTCATATGGGATAAGTATGCCAAATTTTTCTTCCAGAAGAGATACGATTTTTTCTTGTGACATTCCTGTGAAGAAACTTCCATAACCAATCGGCATCATCTCTATAAAACGGACATGTACGGGATATTTGTGGGCAAATTCCGCAATCTCACACAAATTCTGCTCCTCTATTCCCAATGGCACACAGTTGATCTTTAACTGCACGTTCGGATATTTCATTGCTTCTTCAATACCGGCAAGAGTATCGTCAAGAAGATCTCTGCGTGTGATTTTCAGGAAACCATCCCTGTCAAGTGTATCCAGACTGATGTTCAGACTGTCAAGTCCTGCCTCTGCCAGTTCCTTCATCTGTTTTTTCAAAAGGATTCCATTCGTAGTCAGTGTCACTTTTTCGATACCCGGAATTGCTTTTATCTGATGGATCAGACCCGGCATCCGGGGCCGTACCAGTGGTTCTCCACCGGTGATTTTGATCTTTTTGATTCCAAGCTCTGCCATCACCCGACATACTCGAATGATTTCCGGTTCCTGCAGAATATTTTCGCGCCCGGTCAGCCTTATACCTTCCTCGGGCATACAATAAATGCAACGTAAGTTACAGCGGTCTGTCACGGAAATCCTCAGATAGTCAATATTTCTTCCACAACGGTCTATCATGTTTCATCTTCAAAACGAAAATCTCCGCTTTTTCCTCCTGTTTTTTCTATCAGATGGATTTCTGACATTACCATATGCTTGTCAATTGCTTTACACATGTCATAGATAGTCAGAAGTGTCACCTGAACTCCTGTCAGAGCCTCCATTTCCACACCGGTTTTTCCCTCTGTCTTAACGGTACAGAATACATGAATGCGGTTCTTTTCATGATCCAGTTCATAATCAATCGAACATTTCTGTATCGGAAGAGGATGACACATCGGAATCAGTTCGGAAGTTTTTTTGACACCCATGATGCCTGCCACCCGTGCCACACCGAGAACGTCACCTTTTTTGACATTTCCTTCTGTAACGCATGTCATGATCTCGGGGCCTACAGCAATATAACCTGTAGCCAAGGCTGTCCGATAAGTGACACTTTTACCGGAAACATCCACCATCACTGCATTTCCTTCTTTATCAAAATGTGTAAGTCCGTTCGCCATGGCTTTTCCCTCCTGAAATATCTGCTGATTATTTTCACCACAGTCGTATCCTGTGTCTGACTGTCATTTATCATATCAATCACATACAGTATACCCGTAAAACATATGTCTCTGCAAGTACAATGCGAAAGCTTTTGGTTACAAAAATCCCCCGTGCTCGTTGTTGCGATACACAGGGGATTGCAATTTCATTTGCAGTAACTGTCAAATTCCATCATACATCAGCAGATTTCAGCACCTGCCGGCATTTCTTTTTCCGGTACCATCAGGGACAGATTTCCATCCGCATCTTCGGCGCAGAGGATCATTCCTTCACTGAGGATTCCTGCAAGTTTGGCAGGTTTCAGATTTGTAACAACCATAACTTTCTTGCCAACCATTTCTTCTGCACTGTAGTGAGATTTAATGCCGGATACGATCTGGCGTACCTGACTGCCGATTTTTACCTGAGAGCAAAGAAGTTTACGGGATTTTTTGACTTCTTCGCAGGCAATGATCTCGCCCACCTGGAACTGAAGTTTGCCAAAATCATCAAATGTGATCTCCGGTTTTGCTTCAATGTCGATCACGTTTTCTTCTTTTGCTTCTTCAACGGGCTCTTCTTTCTTTGGATGAAGTTCTTCTACTTTTGCAAGTACTTCTTTGAGATCAAGACGTGCAAACAGGATCTCCGGTTTTTCTGTAACTTTGTTTCCTGACGGATACAGTCCGAATGTCTTAAGATCTTCAAGTGTACGTTTTTCTGTATTTAACTGAGCAAGGATGCGTTCTGTGGTCTCCGGCATAAAAGATTCCAGAAGAGTTGCACCCATGGTGATTCCCTCAACCAGATTGTAGAGAACAGTTGCAAGGCGGTCTTTCTTTGCTTCGTCTTTTGCAAGAGCCCACGGCATAGTTTCATCGATATATTTGTTGAGACGTTTGAACAGCGTGAAGACTTCTGTCATGGCATCTGCAACACGCAGTTTGTCCATTTTTTCTGCAACTTTACCCGGAACTGCCAGTGCAAATGCTTTGAGGTCTTCGTCGACCGGCTCCACAACACCTTTGTTTTCAACAACACCGCCGAAGTATTTGTTGGACATGGAGATGGTACGGTTTACAAGATTTCCGAGTGTATTTGCAAGTTCGGAATTCAGTCTTTCTACCATCAGTTCCCATGTGATAACACCATCGTTTTCGAATGGCATTTCATGAAGTACGAAATAACGGACAGCATCTACACCGAAGAAATCAACGAGTTCATCTGCATAGATAACATTTCCTTTTGATTTACTCATTTTGCCATCTCCCTGAAGCAGCCACGGATGTCCGAATACCTGTTTCGGAAGCGGCAGATCAAGTGACATCAGGAAGATAGGCCAGTAAATAGTATGGAAACGAATGATGTCTTTACCGATCAGATGAAGGTCTGCCGGCCACAGTTTGTTGAACTGTTCGGAGCTTTCGCCGTCGCAGTCATATCCGATTCCTGTAATATAGTTTGTCAGAGCATCCAGCCATACATAAACAACGTGTTTCGGATCGAAGTCTACCGGAATTCCCCATTTGAAGGATGTTCTGGATACGCAGAGATCCTGAAGTCCCGGAAGAAGGAAGTTGTTCATCATCTCATTTTTACGTGACTCCGGCTGAATGAAATCCGGATGTGTGTTGATATAGTCGATCAGACGGTCGGCATATTTGCTCATTTTGAAGAAGTATGCTTCTTCTTTTGCAGGTACACACGGACGTCCGCAGTCCGGACATTTGCCATCTACAAGCTGTGATTCTGTAAAGAAAGATTCACATGGTGTACAGTACATTCCTTCATAATGTCCCTTGTAGATATCACCTTTTGCGTACATCTTCTTGAAGATTTTCTGAACCTGTTTTTCGTGATCGGCATCTGTGGTACGGATGAATTTGTCATAAGATGTGTTCATCAGATCCCAGATTCTCTTGATCTCACCGGATACGTTGTCTACGAATTCCTTTGGTGTGATTCCTGCTTCTTCTGCTTTGAGTTCGATCTTCTGACCATGCTCGTCAGTTCCTGTCTGGAAAAATACGTCATATCCTTCCTGTCTCTTGTAACGTGCAATTGCGTCTGCCAGTACGATCTCGTAGGTGTTACCAATGTGCGGCTTACCGGATGTATAAGCAATCGCTGTTGTAATATAATACTTCTGCTTGTCCATTTTATAGTTCCTCCTGATTAATGTTCTTAAATATCCTCGCGAAGCATTTTTACATTATTGGAACATTACGAAGTAATTTCCTATAACGTAAAAAAAAAGACCATCTTCCCTTCATATTGAGAAGACGAGTCCTGCCCGTGTTACCACTTCTGTTCGTTCCTGCCTCGCGGTCAGAAACCTTATCGGGTACGATTCCATCCTGACTTCCCGATCCAATCCGGTCGTTCTGTCACTGTCCTGATACCCTTCCGCTATAACAGGCGGTCCTGTTGCAGTCTGAATGTAAATCTCATCTCGCCTGCACCTCTCCCAAGCCATCTTCCATCTGCACCTGCACTTCCCTCTCAGCCACCGGAATGGAACAGTTACGTCCTGTTCTTGCCACTACGCTCTTTTCTAAATCAAAAGAAACGTGCACCCCTTCGGGGAATTCTCTGTAATGTGGTCAGCAAATGTACTCTCTTGTTCTGTGAGTTTGCTTATTTTTTGCGAAATCTACGTGTTTCCGCTCTTTAAAAATAGTAGCATATTTGTAAATGTTTGTAAACCTGGAATTTGGAAAAAGCCCTCTCTATCGCATTTTCGATAAAGAGGGCTTTCATCTGCAGATTCAAGAATGCCTCGGCATTCTTTCCGCTTTTATCTTCTTATTCTTTTCAGTCCGGACCAGCTTCCGTATACTCTCTTTCCATTTACTATACGATATGCCCGTACACGATAACCATAACTGCGGCTTTTTGATACTTTTCTGTCTATGAGCGTTATTTTGCCTGTAGATGCAATTCTGCTCCGTTTTCCTCCGATATAGCGGTATACTACATATCCGGATGCACCCGGAACTTTTCTCCAACTTAACCGAATACCGGAAGATTTTCCTGCTACTCTTAACGTCGTCGCTGCCGGTAATGCTTTGCCACTGAATGCTCCGGAATATTCTCCGTAAATATATTTCCCGTTAACCACTCGATATGCTCTGATTCGATATGCATACCCACGTCCTGTCTGAATTGGATACTTCTTGGAATTGCGCTGTGTGTAAGAAAGTGCAGACGCTTTTATATTTGCGATTGTCTGCCATTTTGATCCTTTTTTTCTTTCAATGATATATCCACTTGCATTTGCAGCTTTCTTCCATGTAATTCTAATCTGGTTATAACCGGCAGATATTGCCTTCGCACCATTTACATTTGCAGGTTTCTTTATCGTTTCCGGTTTTTTGCTCGGTTCTGGTTCCTCACTCGGTTCCGGTTTCTCACCTGGCTCCGGTTTCTCACTCGGTTCCGGTTTCTCGCTTGGTTCCGGTTTTACACTTGGCTCCGGTTTCTCACCTGGCTCCGGTTTCTCATCCGGCTCTGTTATTTCATATAATGTCAGATTCGGTTTTGTTGTAATATCATTCCACTGTCTTTCCGTTGTATTTTCAAAGTTATTGGAGATTTTTCTTCCATCAATTGCTTTCAGTGTCGTCTGATCAGCTATATTAACTGAAGAAACATATGCTTTTCCGGCAACGGAAGCTTCTTTTGACAAAATTGTAGAACCGCCTTCCAGCCATGCGCTTGCCGTAGATATCGTACCTGTTCCGCTGATGCCGTTTCCGCCATCATCATATGTACCATTTCCGCCAACCGCAATAAGCTTTCCGTTGCCACTGACAGTTCCCTGATCGAGAATCAGCGCAGCCCCGCCAACAGATGTCGTTGCATTTCTTCCGCCTCCGTATACACCAAGGACTCCATTCTCAGAAAGTGTCAGTGTACCACCTGAAATTTTCAGTGCAGGCTGTCCACTGTAACTTTTTTCTGTAGCCGGGTCTGTACCTGTAGCTGCCTCATCACCTCTGATATAAACTTCCCCTTCTATGGAAGCATCACCTTTTACAAGAACTACCGGCGATGTATTATGGCGTACTTCTGAACCATTTGCCAGGAAATTTGTATTTGAATAGATCAGTGAATTTTCCAGAATCGCACCCGCATTTAAAATCAGCTGTCCATTCACAGATGCACCTGTCAGAAAGCTTCTGCCATAATTGTCATAGTTCACAGAAACCCTTCCACCATTCATCACCTCAATCACACCATGCATAGAGGAATCCCTGAGGCATAATCTGCCGCCTTCCTGTACAATAATGCGGACACTGCTGAAGACCTTCATATTTACCAGGGTCAGGTCACAACCATTCGGAATAATCAATGTCTGCGTCGGATTTTTTGTCTCAGATACTGCATATCCCAGTTCTCCATATGTGCCGCTTGTATGAGAGCCATACCATGCTTTAATCTGTGCCGGTACAGTTACTGTCTCATTTGTACCGCCAAAATTTGCAATTGCCCATGGTTCCATATCATACATGTATTTGCCATCTGCAGTCTGCTTTGCATTTTCAAGTTTCAGACAGTCACTCAGTTTTTCCGTACGTGAATAAACCTTAAATACAAGCTCATTACTGGTTGCGGTTCTGCCATTCTGATCTGTTACTGTTACACTTACCGGATAAGAACCCGGTTGATCGGGAACACCGCTCAGTGACAATGAGCTGTCATAAATCGAGTATACACCTGACATTCCACAGGATTCCGTGTCGATATTTACGCTTGTCTTTTTTGTATTTACCGTTACTGCTTCATGTAAAGGTTTCCAGTCATTTTTTCCCGGCGTTGTTCCGTCCGGAACCACTGCCGCTTCGACAATAACATTACTGTTTTTATTCGTAGAAACCGAAGTAGATGCTCCACTGATTGCATCATATTTCTGCTGACCGGTAAGTGCACTCTCAAAATATCCGTTTAATCTCACATATAATGTGTTCTGTCCATCAGATGGACCTTCTTTATCATTTCCACTGTTTGGATCATAAGGCTCCACTGCGAAATCACTTCCACTCCCCTTCACACGAAGAAGCAGATCCTGGTATGACGGATTTTTTATCGTAATGATATCTCCGTTGGTCAATATGCCGTTTCCACTGCCGTCAAAGACTACCGAAGCATCTGAACTATCCATATAATATGCATTTCTTCTAAACAAACTGTATTTTGAAGATACTTTTTCCCATACATTTCCATTTACAAGAATCTGACTGACTCCTCCTGCATATGTACCATCAGAAAAAAGGAGTTTCTGGTAATCACTCCCAAAACCTGACTCCTGTTCTGCTTCTGCGGTCGGCGCATCTTTTAACTGTTGGGATTCCGCAACTGCATTTTCAGAATCTCCGTCTGAAAACAGATCCACATCTGTCACACTGTCTACTTCGCTGTCCGATGCAGCTCTATCTTCCGTTACTGCATCTTCATCCTCAAAATCTTCCTCTGTTGAATCCTGAATTTCCATTTCTTCAGCATCTTCATTGCTGTCTTCCTGAACTACCACTTCTACATCAGAAAAATCATCTGTCGCAAAAGCCGGCACCGCTGTAAATAAATTCACAGTCATCATTGCTGAAACCCAAAATGCAATATGTCTCTTCATGGTTCCCCTCCTCTTACTTTAGTTAGTTATTTGAAACCCTGTTAAAGAATATCATTTATAAGAAATTCTGTCAATTGCATTATCGCTTCATTATGTATACGATCGGTCTCTTAGTGCACACTATCTATCGTCAGTATATGCTATCCAATATGAGATTTGACTAGCTGATGTTCCAATTGACGAACATACATTCTGAGTTGTATGATTAATTCAATAACAAAAGCGCAAATTATCTGACGTTAACTCTTTTCTATCTTTCCTAAAGGAGGGACTTTTATGCAGGCTTTATCACAGATAAATGCAGGAGATACCTGCACGATCAAATGGATGTTTGGTGTTCCAGAGATTTTGGAAACGATGAGAAACATGGATATTAAAGAAGGCAGCACGATTCAGGTTATCCAGAAGTGCCGGGATTGGCTGATCATCGGGCGGAATGACCGGCGGCTGGCGGTTGGGAATGAAGTAGCGGATCGGATTCAGGTGTAGGGGAATGAGGATACAGGGATAATCGTAAAAAGTTCTGTACAAATTTTTGCAGCCGGATGAAGATATAGCCGCAACAACAGGCTTCGGATTCGGTAAGTTCTAAAATGTTTAATCACTGCTAAATACACAAATAAAAATTATGAACTCGCTGACGCTCAGACAGCATAATTTTTATTCGTAACGCATTGATCAAACATTAAGAACTTGCTCGAATCCTGTAGAGAGTTGTTGCGGCTATATCTCACCGGCTGTTTTCATGTACAGAAATTTTTTACGATTATCCCTGTTTTGAATCATTATGAATAGAAAGTCTCATACTTCTCTGATATGAAACAGGACTATCACCTGCCCGTGAAATAAAATCATCGTGAAGTATAAAAAATATACTATATCTATCTTTTACATCTCCGATATAAGAAAATAAAAATGTCTGTATATTGAAATAACCATCCAGACTTTCTGCAGGAGTCTGGATGGTTATTTCACATATCACAGACATATAAAATCTCTTATTTCTGAACCTGCATCTGTGGCAGATCTTTCGTTTATTTATACATTTAGTTCACGTTGTTTTATTTTGTTACTTCATCTTAAATTCTATCGTTACTTTAAACAGATCCCCGTCGAGATACAGATTAAACGTCCCTCCCTGCAGCTGCACAAGGTCTTTCGCGATGGACAGTCCCAGGCCGCTTCCTTCAGTATTTCTGGAAACATCCCCACGGATAAAGCGCTCTGTCAGTTCGTCCGCCGTGATATTCAGCGGCTGCGCGGAAATATTCTTGAGAGAGAGCCGTACATTCGGACGGTTCACATTCATGTCTACATAGACTCTTGTGTTTTCCATCGCATATTTAGATACGTTTCCGAAAACATTTTCCAGAACTCTCCAGAGTCTGCGTCCATCCGCACAGATGATTGCCTCTTCCTCATCAAAATGAACGACCATCTGCAGATTTCTTTCTTCAAATTTTTCTTCAAATTCTCCGATTACCTGGTTAATCAGTTCCACAAAATTCAGTTCTGTCATTTCCAGTGTGATATTTCCGGTGCTTGCCTTAGATGCCTCTACGACATCTTCTGTAAGAACCTTCAGTCTCTGTGCCTTATTTTCCAGAACTTCCAGATACCCTCTGATCTTGGGATCTTCCGGATTTTCCCTCTTGAGAAGATCTATATAGTTGATGATTGATGTCAACGGTGTCTTGATATCATGTGAAACATTCGTGATCAATTCCGTCTTCATCCGCTCGTTTTTGAGGCTGTTTTCTACGGCTGCGTCCAGCCCCTCCCCGATATGGTTAATATAATCCGCCACCATTTCCTGCTCACCGGAAAGTTTTTCCGTTGGAATTTTATATTGCAGTTCACCGTCTGTAATCTTTTTCAGTCCACCAAGGATCTGTTCTCTTCCCCAGGCTTTTTTCAGCAGCCAGTAAAGTACTGCCACATCCAATACAAGCAAAAGCAACAGGGGAAGCATGGCACCAGCTCCAATTCCCAACATAACAAGCAGCATCTGTGCAAATACAAAACATCCAAACCCGGCAGCTATCTTTATTCTGCTGATGGTATTTTTACTCATGAAAACCACCAGATTTCCGATGCCTGAAAAGATTTTCTTTAGCATCCGCAACACATGTCTGAGAAGTGAATCTCTCCATAATGATTTCTCTTTAATTCTACGTACCAGACTGAGCCAGCCAGTCAGGAACCAGCATCCTGTCCAAATGCCGATCATTCCGAAATCAATGACTTCCCAGATTATCCGCATTTCTTCTGAATCCATTGCCTGCATCAGTATTGAAAGTCCCATCAGCCAGATTACAACAATCATACCCGCTGCAATCTCTGTATACCATCGGTCAAAGAAATTCAAATGTACTTTTTCATCTTCATTGTTTCGTCCTGCTGCAACTGTCAGAATCACAATTCCTACGAATGCCAGAATCAGTGCCACAGCAGAAACCGCCATGATCGGCACCAGCCATGGTTCAAACTTCTCATAAGCCAGTTTTTCCTGCTTGATTCTGTCTAATACAGGAAAATCTTTATCTACAGAAACAAAGTAAAGATAATTTTCTCCGGCAAGTCCTGTATTCTCAATCATACTCTGCCAGTAAGATTCCGTCCAGCTCGAAACATTAGTAAAACCAAGTATACAGTCCTGCACCTCCGGTGAAATGAGCATGAAAGGATCAGCACCAGATGTCAGCTTATCCAGCATTTTTTCATAATTTGCCGAAGTGACCCCATTTATATTACTGTACACTTTATCGGACTTTGTATCTACATACATATAGTTGATATTTGTCGCACCCTGTGTATATGTTTTCAGGATTTTCTCACCATATGATGCGTCACTGTATTCTACCAGTGCCTCATATAAATACTGATATGCTCTGCTGATGTTCCCTTTCCATTCTTTACTGTTATTTACAACATCAAGAATGCCGTCCGCTCCATCCGGCTTATATTCTTCCTTCAATGGAGCATCATTATTTCCGCTGGACTCATAATTATATATGTCTGTGTAAACAACATTGCCCTCTGCATCTGCAACGTATTCCACTCCGTCATTACGGATTCCTATACTGTTATCAGTGTATCCATAATAGATATATTCCTTACCCGAAAGCATGGACAGTATATCTTTTGTAGTATATTCTTCCTGTCCTTCCTCGCTTCCAAAAACAAACTTCAGTTCTCCGGTAATAATCTTATCAGCAAATTCATAATAATACATATAGAAGTCATTACCGTCCGGCTGACGGCAGATCAGAACATTTGTACTTCTGTCCCAGGACGATTTTTTTGCCCAGTCATACAAATCCTTCGCTCTGTATGCAAGCCCGGACGTATTTTTGTGTGTCAGCTCCGTCCCCTGGTTCAATTCAGCAAGATCGACCAGCTCATCATCCGATGCCTGATCCAGAATATGTCTGTTACTGATCGCATTGACAATCGTATGCGAAAGATTATAAACACTGTCTCTGAAACTCTGCGAATCCACGTAGCTTTTGCTGTCCAGAGGCCGGACCCCTGTATTCATGATCACTACGGATGCTCCGGCTCCCACGCAGGAAACCGTCACAAAAAATATCGTCAGTAGCACAAGAAGTCCCTTTATGCCACTCTTTCTATACCATCTTTTTTTCATTTATACCCCATTCCTTTCTATAATAAAACAGTCTCGGTAACAGGTACAGAAGTTGTGCAGGATATTTTCCACAACGAAAGGACAAATTTCAGATTTTTTCCACTTTATACCCAAGTCCCCACACTACTTTCAGATAGCGCGGCTCCTTCGGATTGATTTCAATTTTTTCTCTGATATGACGGATGTGAACCGCAACTGTGTTATCCGCTGCAATTGCTTCTTCCTCCCAGATGCTTTCATAAATCTGATTAGTAGAAAAAACGCGTCCCTGATTTTTTACCAGCAAAAGAAGTATTCGGTATTCGATCGGTGTCAGCTTTACGATTTCTCCATCAACTGTGACCTCTTTTCGGTCATCATCGATCATCAGCCCGCCGGTCTCATAAATGTTGCCCCTTTTTTCTGCTGCTGCCCCAAGCTGGGTGTATCTGCGAAGCTGGGATTTCACTCGTGCCACCAGTTCCAGCGGATTAAACGGTTTCGTCACATAATCATCTGCTCCTACATTTAACCCGAGGATTTTGTCCGCATCCTCTGATTTTGCCGATAAAATAATGATCGGAAGCGCATTTTTTTCGCGAATCTTCAATGTCGCCCGAATACCATCCAGCTTCGGCATCATTACATCGATGATCAGAAGATCTACCGGATTGTTCTTAAGCACCTGGATTGCCTGCTCACCATCATATGCTTTCAGGATGTGATGTCCCTCCTGTGTCAGATAAATTTCTATTGCCTCAACGATATCCTTATCGTCATCACATACCACTATCTCTGCCATTGTCCCCTGCCTCCTGTCTGTTATGGTCTTACTATAGCTGCCAAGAATTAATATCTATGGGGTAAAATCTTAAGATTCTCTTATCTTTTCAACCTTATCCATTGTATCAGAAAACGACCTTTATTTATATCTGAAAAAAAGAAAAACATTTGTTAAAATTCTTATTGACAAAACAATCTCATTATGCTAAATTATAGTCACAGCAAGAAATTAGTAACGATTACTATTATTAAATAAGACTAACTTATAAGAAAAGGAGATTAAGATTATGGCTAAATGGGTATGTAATGTATGTGGTTATGTTTACGAAGGTGACGCTGCTCCGGAAGTCTGTCCGGTATGTAAAGCTCCTGCTTCCAAATTTACAAAACAGGACGCTGAGATGACATGGGCTGCTGAGCACGTTGTTGGTGTTGCTCAGGGTGTCAGCGAAGACATTATCGAAGACCTCAGAGCAAACTTCCAGGGTGAATGCTCCGAAGTTGGTATGTACCTTGCAATGGCAAGAGTTGCTCACAGAGAAGGCTATCCGGAAATCGGTCTCTACTATGAGAAAGCTGCTTATGAAGAAGCAGAACATGCTGCAAAATTCGCTGAACTTCTCGGCGAAGTTGTTACTGACAGCACCAAGAAAAATCTTGAGATGCGTGTAGAAGCTGAGAACGGTGCTACTGCCGGTAAATTCGACCTTGCAAAACGTGCAAAAGCTGCTGACCTTGATGCAATCCATGACACTGTACATGAGATGGCTAAAGACGAAGCAAGACACGGCAAAGCATTCGCCGGTCTGCTTAAGAGATACTTTGGTTAAACTACAAGCCATGCAAAAATGTAACTGTATGACTCTGTGAGTTTACTCGCAAGAGTTTTTACAGATACATTTTTATACGGCGCCAGCCGTCCATGAGGAAGTAGCATAGCGAATTCCGAATGATACATGGCTTGTAATAATTCCGAATGGTACATGGCTTATGTAAAATATTAAATCATAGAAAGGAAACGATATATGGCTACATTGAAATACAGTCGCCAGCGAGAATCCATTAAGGAGTTTCTCATGACACGTAAGGATCACCCCACTGCAGATGTGGTATATGAAAATGTAAAAAAAATATACCCCAACATCAGTCTGGGAACCGTATATCGCAACCTTTCCCTGTTATCCGATCTTGGAGAAATCCAGAAATTATCCAGTTTTGGCGGCGCCGATCATTTTGACGGCTGTGTCATCCCGCATTGTCATTTCATGTGTACCGAATGCAAGCGGGTTCTGGATCTGGAAACAGAGGATATGAACGAACTTGCACCAAAGGCTGTTAAGAACTTCGGTGGTAAGATTGCCTCATGTGATATACGTTTTTTCGGTCTCTGCGAAGACTGTCTGAAGAATACAGAAGTATAATAAAGGAAATAATAGAATTTATGTAACTATTCAGAAAGTAATATCCCGCGAGGCGTTTTGGCATGTTTTTTGCCAAAATCCCGAGACATATAAGTCAAAATGCCATCACCGAAGGTGATTTGGAATACATTTTGACTCGTAACTGTGAGGGTACTGAACAGTTACGAATTTATCGAAAATAAAGGAGATTAAGATTATGGCTAAATGGGTATGTAATGTATGTGGTTATGTTTACGAAGGTGACGCTGCTCCGGAAGTTTGTCCGGTATGTAAAGCTCCTGCTTCCAAATTTACAAAACAGGATGCTGAAATGACATGGGCTGCTGAACATGTTGTTGGTGTTGCTCAGGGTGTCAGCGAAGATATTGTTGCAGACCTCAGAGCAAATTTCCAGGGTGAATGCTCCGAAGTTGGTATGTACCTCGCTATGGCAAGAGTTGCTCACAGAGAAGGCTATCCGGAAATCGGTCTTTACTATGAGAAAGCTGCTTATGAAGAAGCGGAGCATGCTGCAAAATTTGCTGAACTTCTCGGCGAAGTTGTTACTGACAGCACTAAGAAAAACCTTGAGATGCGTGTAGAAGCTGAGAACGGTGCTACTGCCGGTAAATTCGACCTTGCAAAACGTGCAAAAGCTGCTGACCTTGATGCAATCCATGACACTGTGCATGAAATGGCTAAGGATGAAGCAAGACACGGAAAAGCATTCGCTGGTCTGCTTAAGAGATACTTCGGAGAATAATTTCCACGCAAAAACAGAAATTTACAAGAGGGAGCCGGTGGCTCCCTCAATAAGCATCGTTGTAAAAAACGATTTAAACATATTTGTACGCTTTCTCATTATTTCTTCTTATCAGCATCAGTTCCTTCTTTATTATCATCATTTGCTGCTTCTGCCAGTGATATGTCAACCGGATATCTGTCAACTATATTATGCGTTTTCCCTGTGTCATCATATAACGAAACACTGACGGATGCCTCAAACGTTAATAAATCTTCTAGTGTTTTTATATGTTCTGAACCCTGAGCGGAGGCCTGCTCGTTGTTTGTATAAATGCCACAGGTATACGCCGCTGTGTCATTTTTTTTGCCGGCTTTTGTTTTTGTATTATTGTTTGAAAATGTGACGGTATATCCATCAACATAACAGTCCGTCGTCGCAACAGTACAATCCATATCATGCTCTTTATTTTTGTTTTCAATATTTAAATTTACAGAATACTCTGTGAACTCTAATTCCGTCCCTTCATTAGAGATTTCTTTTTGAATCGATTCTACCTGCATTTTTACATTGTCATCATCAATAACGGTATATGCAGGATCAAATTTAATAATATTATCACCCTTTGTACTGTCATCTGTGACTGCAGTCTCGGTCGGATTCGTTTTAGCCATAACAACATTTGAAGTACAAATGCACAGACAGCTAAGACTTCCCGCAAGTATGATTGATGCTTTTCTGAATTTTTTCATCTCTCTTTTCTCCTTTGAATTTAACAATTACCTGACAGCATACTGCAAATACTTTTATTTTACCTTCACTTTACAGGTCATTTTCTTTGAACCACTCTTGACAGTGATCGTTGCTGTTCCTTTGCGTAGTCCCTTTACTACACCTTTCGCTGTTACTGTCGCAACTTTTTTGTTGGATGATGTATAAGTAATCTTTTCAGAGGTGTTCTTTGGTGCTGCTACTGCTTTGATCTTGAATGTTTTTCCTTTGGAAACGCTCTTTGCTGCCGGTACTCCGGTAAGTTTCGTGGTCTTCACACCGGTAACTTTCACTCTTACGACTACTTTTTTGCTTCCGGATTTTACAGTAATCTTTGCAGTTCCCGGTTTCACACCTTTTACCACACCTTTGGCGTTGACTGTAGCAACCTTTTTATTTGAAGAGGTGTAAGTAATTTTTTCCGGGCTGTTGACAGGTTCCAGTGTCGGTTTTAATGTGACTGATTTACCTTTAACAACACTGACCGATTTTGAAAGGCTCCTGATTGAACTGGTTTTTACCGGACTTGGCTGAACAAATACCTCGATATCTGCAATCAGACCAGTCGTAGTAGTAATTGTAATAAAGGTATTACCGTATAATTTAGAATGTGCAGTTACTTTGAATGTACCGTTCTTCTTATTTAAATTGGATATTTTAACCAGATTTCCGGAAGAACTCACGCTTTTTATCGGATCACCTGATACACGGAAAGCGGTTGACGACTGTCCGCATTTCAGAGTAATCTGATCAATATTTACTTTAAGAACATTGTTTTCATTTTTCTTTTCTGCAACCTGACCGCATCTCGTGCAAATACGTTGTTTTCTGATTGTGCTGTGCACATAAACAGATTTGGTAGTGCCTCTTTTAACCACATTGGTTCCACTTGAAACAGATCCATTATCACTCCATACCCAGTTGTGACCATATGCTGCAAATGTCATGTCTTCTTTCGTTTCCATATCATCATCATTCGCACCGTTCATAAAGTTTTTACCACAGCTTCTACAGTGATAATAACTTCTGTTTCCTACTTCCGTACAGGTAGGCTGTTTGTACTCAACAAACACTTTATCATGCTTAAGTTTCGCTACAACGATTGTCTCCAGCACCTCTGTCCCCTGTGCATTACCAAAATTCTGACCACAGCTATCGCAATGCCAGTATTCGACATTTCCCTCTTTCACACAGGTTGCCTTCAATTCTGTCTGGTGTGTCAGTTGATCATCAACATTATGGAATAAAAGTCCTGTATTTTTTGCGTATGTCTCTGCTGTAGAGCCGGCTTTTCCGATAATAACCAGTTTTTCATTTTTTTCTGAATCTGAGTTGTAACCGATTGCGCGAGATGTTATCTTTACATTTGTTCCGGGAATGTACAGGCCAAGCAATGCCGTACAGCCTTCAAATGCTCCCGTATCAATACTCTCAAGTTTCTCCGGAAGGCTGACATTGACCAGTCCTTCACAGCCTGCAAAAGCTTCATATCCAATTTCAGTAAGATTTTTCGAAAAATATATTGCTTTCAGGGAGCTGCAACCATTGAACGAATTATCCCCAATCGTAGTTACGTTGTCCGGTATCGTAATTGTTTCCAGCCTGTAACAGTACGAAAATGCTCCATCAGCAATCTTGAGCAGACCTTCCGGCAATGTCACTGATTTTAATTTCCAACAGCTGGCAAACGTGTTTTTCTTCAATTCTTTAATATTCTCAGGAATTGAAACGCTTTCCAGATTTTCGCACCATTGAAATGCCTCTTCTCCAATATCTGTTAGAGAATCCGGTAATACAATATCAGTAAAGTTACCAGACTCAAAGGTCGATTTTCCAATACTCTTTAACCCGTTTGGAAGTTTAATGCTGAGGAAACCAGTATTGTAAAATGCGGAATCTCCTATCTCGGTGAGTCCCTGCGGTAGCACAATCTCCATCAAAGCAGAACAATTACGAAAAGCGCTTTCTTCAATTGAGGTAACACTCTCAGGTAATGCAACATCCGCAAGTCTCTCACAACCGCACAGAAGTCCTTTTCGTATAGTTTTTATGCCTTTCGGAAGAGTAACACTTCGAAGATCTGTACAGTCCTCAAAAACATACTCACCAAAGCTGGTGTCTTTTGACGAAATATTGACGTTCCGCACGCTCTCACATTCGTCAAATGCGTGATTCCCGACACTTTCCACAGTGGCCGGAATATTTATACTTTCCAGACTGCTGCAATGGTAAAAAGCATACTGTCCAATGCTTTTCACTGATATCGGAATATTCAGACTACCTAACTTCTCGCAATCGGAAAATGCTCTCTCTTCTATAGTTGTCACACTGTCCGGTATAGTAATATTTTTCAGACTTTTACATCCGTAAAACGACGAATACCCAATAGTCGTCACACCTGACGGAATGTTCACACTGTTCAGGCTTTCACAACCATAAAATGCACTTCCCGTACTTTGCAGACTGTCGGGCAGACTGACACTTGTCAGGTTCTTACAATTACTAAAAGCTCCGATTATTCCAAGATTTGTAATTCCTTCCATTATCTGAACGGTCTTAATTCTGTCATCGTTCTGAAATTGATATGTATCAATTTTTCCCGTTCCTTCGATGATCAGTGTTCCATCTGCATACAATTTGTACGAAACTCTTTTACAGTCCTCACTGTCAGTGAAATGAGAGCCGCAATATCCACTTTCAACTACTTCCGAACTGTAAGTCACAGTATCTTCCGCCCCGTCAGAGAACACATCTGCGACGTTTTCCTCTGTATCAGAATCTTCTTCACTGATTTCGATTTCTTCGTCCCCGGACTGTTCTGCATCCTCAGTGATCTCTACCTCTTCGGCTTCCGACATATCTGTCGCTTCGGACTCTGCACTTTCCGCAAATGAATCCTCTGTATCTCCTGTAACATCTATACTTTCTCCAAGTGCATCCTCATTTTCAGATTCAAAAACATCTTCGGACTGAATCTGAATTTCATCTGATGCATACACGGCCTCCATAGGCGCTGTCACACCAGCTGTGATCATTGCCATTGTCATGAGCATTGCAATATTCTTTTTCTTCATGTAAATCCCCCGTTCCTTTTTTTCTATACGACCCATATAAGACATATAGATATGATTTTAGCATAAGTTCAAATGAGAACCAATTATCTCACAGCATATGATTTTGAATAGTTTTTTCAGAACTTTCGCGCATATTTCCCGGAATAAAACGAAACAACTCCCTATGATGCAAAAAGGCTCCTGCAAAATATATTGCAGAAGCCTTGCGCTGCTTATTCGTTTATTCAAATGTCGCCTTCGCTGTATCGATCGTATGATCTGCCTTATTTTCAATATCTGTGTCATTTCCCGAGAATATGCTTCCGGCAAAATCAATCACTTCATTACCCGGCAGATTATCAATGCAGACAGCCGTTCCGTTTCCGGTAAATGTATTCTTCAGATAATTCGGCGAACTGCCATACGACATAGTGGTATCGAACTTCAGTCCAATTTTATTATCTGTGAAAGTACTGTCCGTCGCATTCACCCAGCCTCCGGTATGTGCATAAGCCGCTATATCCCAGCCTTCAAAACTACACTCTGAAGCACTTGCCAAACAATATGCATCCAGTCCGGTTCCGGAACTTCCTTCAAAACGGATTCCTGATATATCGGCATAATTCCCATTAAGTCCTTTCATACTGACTGTTCCGGTAAAGGTAGTTATCGCATCTCCGCTGGTACTTCCATTAATTCCCCAGGTGTGATCACCGAAAGTGATATCTCCGTCATATGTCACCGCCGGAAGGTACAGATATACCGTTGTGTCAGAAGATACCTCTTCATCAATAGAATCCAAAAGTTCCTGAAGTTCTTCCGTGGTTTCCATCGGTGTATCCTCCGCACGGTAAGTTACTGCGGGCAGTTTTTCAATCGTAAGACGCGTACTTAAGAAAATTGTATCACCGTTTTTCATTTTCACCGTCCATGCAATATCATTTGTACCACTGTCAGATGTAAAATAAATATCTGAGGTGTACGCTGCATTAGGAAAGCTTTCATTATACATCGGCTCTATATATTCCATTTTCCGTGATCCGTCTGTCGGCTTTGTATCGACTTTACAGGATTCCACTTCTTTTGAAAACTCTTCCCATGCCAGTTTTCCCGTGTCCTGATCCAGAACATACAGCTGACACGGAAGCGCACTGTCCATGCCTTCAGACAAAGTATCTGTACGTTCTCCCTGAGCATGCCCGGTCACGCCATCTCCCTCTGAAAAAGTCAGCAGAACTTTATACGTTTTATCTTTGTCCACATAGTCAATCTTTGCACCACCTTCATATACTTTCGGTCTGTGGTACATGGCAATTACTACTCCGATGATTGCTATGAGAATCAATACTCCAACAACTGTCAACGCTGCACGTTTCCACCGTCTTGGTGGCTTTATCTCCTGTTTCTCCGTCTGAACCGCAGTACAGTGCGGACAGAATGACGCATCATCCGGAAGTGTATGTCCGCATTTTGCACATTTTTTGCTCATCATTTCCCCCTTATCTTTTATAATGCCTCCATTAAATGAAGGATATTTCTGTATCTTTTTTCCGGATTCACCATCGTACACCGCTGAACGATCCTGCCCATCCTGCCCGTGGCAAGCTTTCTTGATGGATGCTCTCCTGTCAGCATAATATTCAGTAAGACACCGAGCGCATAAATATCCGCACGTCCGTCTGACTGGGAAAGCCCATACTGCTCCGGTGCCGCAAATCCGGTCGTTCCCAGAATCTGCGTATCTTCCTGATTTGCGTTTTTGTATATTCTGGATGCGTCAAAATCAATCAGCACGGCTTCTTTGCCACGTATCATAACATTATCCGGTTTTACATCCCGGTGCACCACGCCCATAGAATGAAGCACCCATAATGCTGAACACAACTGACGGCATATCTTTTTTGCCTGCGCAGTTGACACAAGTCCTCCCTGCAAAATTTCACTGAGCGTATCACCCTGCACATACTCTTCCAGAAGCACTGTCCTTCCATCTTTTTCCCCGACTTCCATGATCTTTGGCAGATTCGGACACGAAACGGAAAGAAGCTTCCGGTATACTTCGCTGCTTCCGTAAAAATACCTGAAAATATAACGAGTGCCGCTGTCTCTGTGTCGTATAAGTGAGACTTCGCCCCGTTCGCTTTTTTTGATCAGCGTGAGCGTATCATATTCGCTACGAACCGCCTCAAAAAGACTGTCATAAATATCCATATTCTCATTCCTATCACTATGCGGCCTGCATATTGTTTTTCAGAACCATTTATAGTATATTCTTATTTGAATACACTATTTAGAATATTATAACTTATTAACATTTATTCAGCAAGTATATATACTACAACATATTTTGACATGTATTTTTCAAAATACAGAAATGTATTAAAATAATTATTGTAAAGGCGGGAAATATGGAGAAAAAAAACACAGATGGTTTACAACAAGAACTTATGGATTCACCGGACTTAGAGCAGTTCCTGTCACAAAATCAGGAACAATTTGTAAATAAAAGTGTATCTGAATTATTAAATCATCTGTTTGAAAAAAAGTATATTTCCAAAGCCGCTCTCGCCAAACAATCCGGTATGAGTGAGATTTACCTGCACCAGATTTTTGCAGGCCGCCGAAATCCTTCCAGAAACCGTCTTCTGTGTCTGTGTTATGGGCTGGGGGCAAGTGTTGAGGAAACACAGGAACTGTTAAAGCTCTGTGGAATGGCTCAGCTTTATCCAAAATTAAAGCGTGATGCTATCATATATTATGGATTATTACATGGACTTAGTCTCTTCGAAATTAACGACAAACTTTTTGATAAAAACGAAGAAACACTGTTTTGAATACCTATCGAGATATAAGTTGTCAACTATTTTATTGACTAATTTTCTCATTTGTGATCGAATGCAAAAAATAAAAGCCATGGTTTTTGCCATAGCTTTTACATTTTCTGTCCTATTCTCATTTCGATAGCCAGGAATATTTTTCCGGAAGCTTTTGTCTGAAAACAACCCCATACTCAAAGTCATCATATTTTATACCGTAATACTTATCTGCATCACGTCTGTTTGCAAAGTAAGAATCATAAACCACTCCGTTTATTTCTGTCCATGTATGAAAACTCTGCTGTTTCGTTCCCCTGGAACAGATGTAGACCTCTTTATACCCTATTACCTTTGCCATATAGGCCATCGCACATGCATACGGAATACAATTTCCTCTTCTTCGCATAAAAAGTTGATTTGCATTGAACGCATACCAGAATTTTCCACCGGAACTGAGCTTTCCCTGAGTGGCAAATCCATTCGACTGCATCCATACAAAACATCTCTGTAGTTTTTCTGCATCCGTCATGTCACTGGTTGTAATCCGGGCTACAACTTTTCGTGCATTCTGATATGCCCGCAGCTCTGCTGTCTGTTTTTTATTGAGCTTTCTTCCGTCAGGAGCCATATATCGGGAACCTTTTCTGCGTCCCAGAACATGCCCGTTTCTTTCTATAAAATACGTGACACCATGAGAAGTTATATCCTGTGTCTTCATAACACCTTTCGGCCCGAAATAATAATAATTATTTTCTATTTTTTTGCAGCCTTTAAGATACTGTCCCTTTTTATAGTACTTTTTCTGACCATTCTGTACCATGACCCAGCCGGATATTTTGGCTTTTGCAGTTCTATTTGTTGCCACAGCAGCACTTGCACTTTCTGTCGTGACCGGAACAGCAATCAGCAGTGCACACATTAACATAATAAATATTTTTTTACATCTTTTCATTTTTATATCTTATCCCCTCAATTTATATCTCAGGCAATCTTCACACGCATCACCGGAGACAATGGGTAAACCCCATATCTTACTCCGTAATTTCGGCTGTAGCTTTTGGCTTCTGCAAAAAGCGGGTCATAAACACGGCCGTTAATTTCCGCCCATCCATGAGAGTTTTCATCATTTCTGTAACCATCTGTACATACATATACATTTTTGTATCCAAGTGCTTTTGCAAGATATGCAAATGCAGAGGCATCTGCAATACAATCACCACACCCACGTTCAAAATGATCATTCGCATGCACGGCATACCATGCTTTTCCGCCCTGACTGAATCGTCTCCATGTACGATAGTATCTCTTCATCACCCAACGAAAACAAGTTTCAAGTTTTTGACTTTTTGACATGCTTTTTCTTGTATTCTGTGCTACAACTTTTCGTGCATTCTGGTATGCCCGAAATTCCACAGCCTTCGTACTATTCATACGTTTTCCCTTGGCTGTATAATATTTGCCACCTTTTTTCCAGGCTAATATATGTCCATTTGATGCGATATAATATCTGACTTTATGAATCGTAATGTCTCTTTTTATCATGTTTCCATATTTACTGAACATATAAACATATTTTCCGATTTTCTGCTGCCCGGTCACATATTGACCATCACGATAATATTTCTTTTTTCCATTTTTCTGTCTATACCAGCCTGCTCTGCCAACTGATTCTGCATTTTTTCGCGATGACAATGCAGCGGTTCGTGACGCAAAAGTAGTTTCCGGTATCATCAGTGTTGTAACCAGCATTACACACAGGCAAACAGTTAAAAAACGTTTCATTTCTCTCATTTTTCCACCCCTGACTTAATATCATATTCCTGAAGTCTTAACTTCTATTTCATATTTTCTTTTCGCGCAATCTTACGCTTACTTTCATTGCGTACCTCAGCCCGAAGTGCTGTAAGATATTTCGAAAATGCAACTTTGTCATTTCCATGCTTCATCTGTAGGTCATATTCCAGAGGAATCCATGTATCAATATCAGACTCATTGTGCTGAATTAAAGCTTCCAGATTATCAAGTGCTTTATAAATGCGGGCTTCCAGCGTCTGTCTCTCTTCCATTTCACTGTATAATGCCTGCATTTCCTCCCGAAATGGGGATGGAAACTTTGCAAGCCATTCTGTCAGAAGATGTGCTTCTTTTTCTTCGTCTTTCTCCGTTTTTTCGAAGGTCGGCACATCCCCGGTAAAGGCTTCACCAAGATCATGAATCAGGCACATTTTCAGAAGCTTCTCAAGATCTGCCTCCGGAAATTCATCACTCACCCAGTATGCCATCAATGTCAGTCGCCATGAATGTTCCGCAACACTCTCACGCCTTCCGCCTGAAGTATAACAGTGCCTTGGCACGTCTTTCAGATGTTCGGCGGTTGTCAGAACTTCAAGTAGTTTTTTTACTTCCATATTACGCCTCATTTAATGCCTGTGCCGCTGCACCAAGTCTGTTATAAACTGTTACTGCATCATTTATATGTGGAATTCCGATTCCTGATGCTCCACCGGTAACCAGAATATATTCTGTACCGTCGATTTCTGCAAAGCTCGCAAGACAATGTCCTGCTTCTCCGGTATAACCAGTCTTTCCACCCATGATCTTTCCATCTGTAACTGCCGTATCAGACAGATTCTTAAACATGGTACTGTAGAAAGTAATTCCATCCGGATGAATATTGGTTCCCGGTGTAGAATGATACGGACTCTCTATGATCTCACGGAATGTATCATCTTTCAGAGCATATTTCAAAAGCACTGCAATATCCCTTGCAGTACTGTAATGATTTGCATCATGCAGTCCCGTCGTATCACAGAAGTTCGTACCGGTCATCCCAAGTTTTGCCGCTTTTTCGTTCATCAATGTCACAAAATCCGCTTCAGAACCGGCAATCGTGTCCGCAAGTGCAATGCAGCATTCTGCTCCGGAAGGAAGCATCACACCATAAAGCAGATCGATTGCACGGACAGTTTCGCCTGGCTGAAATCCGGCCTGTGTCGCATCCTGCTCATACAGACCTTCAAACATCTCATTGGTCAGTGTGATCTCCTGGTCCAGATCTTTGAGATTTTCAATTGCAACGATCGTCGTCATAATCTTTGTCATAGATGCCGGATACATCTTTTCTTCTCCGTTGATCTCACCGATCACCCTGCCGCCACGTACCTGCATCAGTACTGCATACGGACTGTTGATACCACTGATATCCAGCTCTTTCACAACAGGTTTACGCATCTGCTCGATCCAGCCAAACAGCTGCGTTCCCATACCATAATTCCATCCGACAACCAGTACAAGTACGAGCACCACGATCAGCTCTACTGCAATACAGAAAACCATTCTTCCTCTATTTTGTTTTTTGCGTCTTCTCGACTTCGCCTTCACAGACCTCCGTCCGCTCCCAGTGCCGGAAGTCCGCTTTCGTTTCCTATCCTCCATGGCACCCTTTCTTTATTCTTCAAAACTCCATTAAAATTTATTCTCTTAACATTCTACCATATTATCACAAATTTCTGTAAAAAAAACATCTATTTCTTTAGATAAAATGATAATTTTAAACATAAGATTTTTGCGTGGCCGATAAGGGGGAGTCCGAGGGGGAACAGCGGCCTTCGCAACTGTGAGCGGTTCCCCCTCGGGTACTACTTCGGTAACATAAAAAAAGACACCCTCAAAAGGGTGCCTTTTTCTACATTTATTTAGGCTAACTTAGCCGGATTAACCTTTACTCCAGGTCCCATAGTAGGAGTCAGAACAACACTTCTTAAGTACTGTCCTTTCAGAGTGCTCGGTCTTGCTTTAACGATAGCCTCAATCAGCGTCTGGAAGTTGTCGCTTAACTGTTCCTCAGTAAAGGAAGCTTTACCGATCGGAACATGAATGATATTGGTTTTATCAAGACGGTATTCAATCTTACCTGCTTTGATATCGTTAACCGCTTTTGTAACGTCCATAGTTACAGTACCAGCTTTCGGGTTTGGCATGAGACCTTTTGGTCCAAGTACACGACCAAGACGTCCAACAACACCCATCATATCCGGTGTAGCAACAACAACGTCGAAATCAAGCCATCCTTCATTCTGGATTCTCGGAATGAGGTCTTCAGCTCCTACATAATCAGCGCCAGCTGCTTTTGCTTCTTCTGCTTTTGCATCTTTTGCAAATACAAGAACGCGAACCTTTTTACCAGTTCCATGAGGCAGAACTACTGCACCACGGATCTGCTGATCTGCGTGACGTCCATCGCAGCCTGTACGGATATGAACTTCGATAGTTTCGTCAAATTTAGCAACTGCGGATTTCTTTACAAGGCTGATAGCCTCAGCGGTATCATATAATGTTGCGCGGTCTACTGCTTTTGCAGCTTCCACGTATTTCTTTCCTCGTTTCATTTCTATAACCTCCTGTGGTAATTGCGGGAACTTCCCTCCCACTTCATTTGATTTTTTCTCAGTCTACGACTTCGATTCCCATGCTTCTTGCAGTACCAGCAATCATGCTCATAGCTGCTTCAAGGGATGCTGCATTCAGGTCTTTCATTTTCAGTTCAGCGATTTCCTGAACCTGAGCTTTTGTTACTTTTGCAACCTTTGTTTTGTTCGGTACGCCGGAACCTGATTTGATGTTAGCTGCCTTCTTAAGAAGAACTGCTGCCGGCGGAGTTTTGGTTATGAAGCTGAAACTTCTGTCTGCATAAACAGTGATAACTACAGGAATGATAAGATCTCCCTGATCTGCTGTTCTTGCATTAAACTCTTTTGTGAACTGTACAATGTTTACACCGTGCTGTCCAAGAGCCGGACCAACCGGTGGTGCTGGAGTTGCTTTACCAGCAGGAATCTGTAATTTAATATAGCCTGTTACTTTTTTTGCCATTTTTCGGCACCTCCTATGTGGTATTGGCGGGGGTTCTTCCCTCCCACTTGAATGTGTTACGCCTTCTTAATTTCTGCGAAACTTATTTCTACCGGCGTTTCGCGGCCAAACAATTCAACATTGATAGTAACCGTCTGCTTCTGAGTATTGATTGCAGTAATAACGCCTGCCGTGTCTTTCCAAGCTCCGCCTGTAACGACAACCATGTCGCCTTCTGCAAAATCCACCTGAATATTCTCAGCTTTGATTCCCAGAGGAAGCATTTCTTCTTCGGTCAGCGGTACCGGTTTGGATCCCGGTCCTACGAATCCGGTTACGCCTCTGGTGTTGCGGACAACATACCAGGTATCATCGTTCATGACCATGTTGAGAAGCACATAGCCCGGAAACATCTTTTTCTGGACCTGCTTGGCAGCTCCGTTTCGCATCTCCACTACTTCCTGCAACGGAACACGAACTTCCAGAATCTGGTCTTCCAGGTGTCTGTTTTCGATTGTTTTTTCAATGTTGGCTTTTACTTTGTTTTCATACCCTGAATAAGTATGAACAACATACCATTTTGCTTCTGACATACAATCACCGTTATCCTTACTTCACTAAAAGATTTATTCCTTCCAGAATAGCTGAGTCAAATACACTGATAATCACAGCAAGTACAACCGTAATGATCGTAACTGCAATGGTCTGCTTAACAAGTGTAGCATTGTCAACCCAGACAATCTTTTTGAATTCCGATTGAAGTCCCTGAAACCAATTTTTCTTCTGACCTTTGCCAGCAGATTTTTCTTTCTCTTGCATAGTCTAACCTCACATTTCGTGATTACTTCGTTTCCTTGTGCAGAGTATGGGTACGGCAGAACTTACAATATTTCTTTGTTTCAAGACGCTCAGGATGATTTTTCTTCTCCTTGGTCATATTGTAGTTACGCTGCTTGCACTCCGTACATGCTAATGTAATCTTAACGCGCACAACTTCCACCTCCAGTGTTTTCATTTGCGTGGGTCTTTTCTGCTTTTCGGGCATAAAAAAAAGACCTAACTTCCATGTCGCTTGTCTAGTTTAGCACATACCACATATATAAGTCAAGCATTTTCCCTTAGAAATTCACGTCTTTCTTGCAAAAACAGCTCATTAAATATATATTTTTATATTATTACCTTATAATAAGGAAGTTTCTGTTCTTTGTACTGTACCATATTCAGTTATTGAAACCGCACACAGAAACTTATTTATATAACTTTTCTCTTGTAAATACACATTTCCTAGTGTATGATAAGGAAGATATGGAACCCTCACTCTGCTGAGGGTTCTATAGATTACAAAAAGATTAAAAGAATATAGGAGCGGATTTTATGTTTAAACGATTCAGGGATGACATGAAGAAGTACTGGAAATATGCCGTCTATTCTTCTAAAGCCCAGTTGAAATCCGAAATTGCCAATTCCTATCTGAACTGGCTGTGGTGGATACTTGATCCTCTTTGCTTCATGCTGATCTATGTATTCATGTTCGGATACGTATTCAAATCTAAACAACAGTATTTTGCGATTTTTGTCTTTATCGGTATTACTCTCTGGGACTTTTTCAACAAATCTCTTATTCAGAGTGTTAAGTTGATCAAAGCCAATAAACCTATTGTATCAAAGGTCTATATTCCAAAGTTTATTCTTATCCTTGTCAAAATGGGTGTAAATGGTTTTAAAATGTTCATTTCTCTGTTGATCATTGTTGCCATGCTCGCTGTATGGCGTGTACCGATAACCTACAATGTGATTTACATCATTCCGATTTTAATGACATTGATCGTTTTAGTTTTTGGGTTCAGCTGTTTTCTTTTACATTATGGTGTATTTGTAGAAGATCTTTCCAATGTACTGAATATTGCACTGCGTTTCCTGTTTTATCTGACCGGTATTTTCTGGAATATCATGGATCGTCTTCCGGCACCATACAACAGTTATATCGGTCGGTGCAATCCGATTGCATTCTTGCTGACATCAGCACGTGACTGTGTAATTTATGGCAGTACTCCGCACCGCAAGCTTTTGCTTCTGTGGTTTGTTATCGGGCTTATCATCAGTGCTCTGGGTGTCCGTAAAATCTACAAGAACGAAAACAGTTATGTAAAGGTGATTTAATATGGAAGAAAAACATGCAATTGAAGTTACTGATCTGGTTATCAGCTATCAGAATCTTAAGAAAACTTCTATCAAAAAAAATCTGCTGCATTTCAACCGTCAGAAAGCGGATCGATTTGTTGCAGTAAAAGGAATTTCCTTTTATGTTCGCGAGGGTGAGATTCTCGGAATCATCGGAAAGAACGGTTGCGGTAAATCCACTACCCTGAACGCTCTTGCCGGAATCTTTTCTCCTGACAGTGGTACGATCGACCTTCATGGACACAGTATTTCTCTTCTGTCTATCGGCGTCGGTTTCCAGCGCGAAATGACCGGACGTGAAAACATCACTCTTTCCGGTATGCTGCTTGGCTTCTCCGAAGAACAGGTAAAAGAAAAAGAAGCAGAAATCATTGAATTTGCAGAACTCGGTGATTTCATCGATATGCCGGTCCGTACTTATTCCAGTGGTATGTATTCTAAACTGGCCTTCTCCATCACCGCTATTCTTGAGACAGATATTATGCTGATCGATGAAGTCTTAAGTGTCGGTGACCAGAAATTCAAGAAAAAAAGTTACGAAAAAATGAAAAGTCTGATTTCCAACAAAGACCGTACTGTTATTATCGTGTCACACAGCCTGGATACACTCGAAGAGCTCTGCGACACTGTTATGTGGATGCATGACGGTCAGATTCGGAGAATCGGTGAACCGAAACCTGTTTTGGAAGAGTACGTTGACTTCATGGAAAAGAACTGATTTTTCAGATTCATTTATTGTATGCAGAGGCCCCGCATCAACATGGTGCAGGGCTCTTTTTATACCCCAAAATATCTCTCCCGTCCGGCCAGACGCATCTGTTTTCCGGCATATTCTTATTTTTTCTCGAAGCTTTTCCCATTTTTGTCACTTTTTCCTGTTTTTCTCGTACTTTTTTCTTTTATTTAATACAGACTTAACAATCGTTATTTTTTTTTATCAACAAATCACACTTTTTTGCTCAAAAAGGTAGAAATGCTTTTGTTAAAAATGTATAATAGCTTTATAAGCAATATAAAAGGAAAGTGAGGGTTCACTATGAAACAAAACAACATGTTAGCGATGATTCTGGCCGGCGGACGTGGCAGCCGTCTTCATGAACTGACCAACAGAGTTGCCAAACCTGCCGTTTCATATGGCGGAAAATACCGCATCGTTGATTTCCCATTGAGTAACTGCGCTAACAGCGGTGTGGACATTGTCGGTGTACTTACTCAGTACGAATCCGTTCTTTTGAACAGTTACGTAGCAGCTGGCGGACGTTGGGGACTTGACGCAAGAGAAAGCGGAGTTTTCGTTCTTCCACCACGTGAAAAAGCAGATGCCGATCTGGATGTGTACAGAGGTACTGCTGATGCGATCTCCCAGAATATCGATTTTATCGACAAATATTCACCGGAATATCTGTTAGTTCTCTCCGGTGACCATATTTATAAAATGGATTATGATAAAATGCTGGATTACCACAAAGAAATGAATGCAGATGCTACCATTGCAGTCATTGAAGTACCGATGAAGGAAGCCAGCCGCTTCGGTATCATGAATACGGACGGGGCCGGACGCATCGTTGAATTCGAAGAAAAACCTGAACATCCAAAGAGCAACCTTGCTTCTATGGGTATTTATATCTTTAACTGGAAGCTTCTCCGTAAGATGCTCCTTGCAGATATGAAAGATCCTGATTCTCACCACGATTTCGGTAAGGATATCATTCCACAGCTTCTGAATGACAACAAGACACTTGCTGCCTACAAATTCAAAGGCTACTGGAAAGATGTCGGAACCATCGATTCTCTCTGGGAAGCAAACATGGATCTGCTTGATTCAAGAAACGAACTGAATCTGAATGATGCCTCATGGAGGATCTACACAGAAGACACGCCTACTCTTCCGCAGTACATAGGACCAAACGCAAAAATCGACAAAGCATTCATCACTCAGGGCTGCGTCGTAAAAGGTGAAGTAAAGCACTCTGTACTGTTCACCGGATGTAAGGTCGGCGAAGGTGCAAAGATCATTGACAGTGTACTTATGCCGGGTGTAGAAGTGGCTGCAGGTGCCGTTGTACAGCGTGCTCTTGTTGCCGATAACATTAAGATCGGTCCGGAAGCTGTTGTCGGAAGTGCAGACAGCGAAAGCATCGAACTCGTGTCCAAACGTGTAAAGGGGGTAGAATAATATGGCAAGAGCATTTGGAATTGTCACATCTTCCGGAACCCATATCAAAGTAGAAGGACTTCAGCAGTATCGTCCGATCGGTGCTTTTTCCTTCCTTGGAAGATATCGTGTCATTGACTTTCCTATTTCAAATATGAGCAACAGCGGTATTGACCGTATTCAGGTATACGTAAGGCGCAAACCACGTTCACTGGTAGAGCATCTGGGTACCGGACGCCATTACAACATCAACTCCAAACGTGGTAAACTCCAGCTTATGTTCTCTCAGAACAGTTCTGAGAACGATGTATATAATACCGATATTTCCGCTTTCGCAGAAAACATTGAGTTCATCGAACGTATGCGTGAACCATATGTAATTATTGCTCCATCCTATATGGTATATGCAGCAAACTACAGTGAACTTCTTCAGGCACATATTGATTCCGATGCTGATATCACTCTTCTGTATCATTCCGTTGATAACGCAAGAGAAGCTTTCCTTAATTGCGATATTCTGAATCTAAACAAACAGAAAGGTGTCGAATCCATCGAAAAGAACCGTGGAAGTGCCCAGAAACGTAACATCTTTATGGATACTTACATCATGAAGAAAGAACTCTTCATCGAACTGATCAAGAAGGGCAAAAAAATTTCATCCATGTACACCCTTCCACAGATCGTAGCCGCTTCTCTTGGTGAGCTGGATGTTCGTGGCGTTGCACACAGAGGCTATTTTGCATCCATTACTGACTTTAACAGTTACTACAATGCAAATATCTCTCTGATTGATATCAAGACTGCTGAAGGACTCTTCAATCCGGACTGGCCGATTTATACCAAAACCAACGACTCCTGCCCGACACAGTATCTGGAGGGTGCAGATGTCAAAAATTCTGTTATTTCCAACGGCTGCGTGATCGAGGGAACGGTAGAGAACTCTGTTATCGGCCGTGGCTGCCAGATCAAACCTGGTGCTGTCGTTAAAAACAGTGTTGTATTATCTCATACTGTCGTTGGCGAGAATGCTCATATTGAAAATCAAGTAATGGACAAATGGGCCAAAGTCGTTCACGGCAATGAGATCATTGCAGAGGAAGGACATCCGGGATATATCCGCAGAGACGACATTCTCTAATGACCGAATAAATATTCTTTAACCTTTAAGAGGGCTGCCACAGATTATGTGGCAGCCCCCTCTTTATATCTTCCTGTTATATACTACACCTGAGTTTCTTTTTTCTCTTCTTTCATCATTGAAATATATTCATATTTCGGAAGCAGCGATGTTCCTTTGTACTCTTTACGATACTGTGTAAAAATGCGCTCCATAATATCTTTAATTTTACTTTCTTCTGCTTCAAAAAGAATGATCAGATACTGCATGGAACTGTAACGGGTGCATACATCCACACTCCGGATCTTTTTGCAGATTACATGTTCCATACATTCCAATGCCTCTTCGATGCTTTCAATATGCGGCGCAGAATCCGGCAGAGTTTCCATTGTTACCATTACAAGATAGTATTTGTATTTATGCCGTGCGCTCAGATGATTCATATATTCGAATACTCGGGCAAAGTCACGATAATCGAGATTAAGGACACCGGAATATCTTCCGCTGTCATGCAATGCTTTCGCAATCATTTTCAGATCTTTTCCGGTTCCGGCACTGTCAGACTCTGCATTTTCCATCTGCTGATAGAAGAAATAACTTCCCTTTCCATTCTGTTTCACATAATACAGCGCCTTATCTGCTTTTGAGTAACATTCCTCAAATGGATCACCTTTGTTTACTTCACAGATTCCGGCTGAAATATTTGCAAAACGAATCTCCATATCTTCCTCTTTGCACTGCTCGAATTTCTTCTGGATCTTTGTCACAATATCGATGATTTCTTCTTTCGGAACCTCCGACACAAACATCAGGAACTCGTCACCACCCAATCGGCAGACTACAGAATGCTGCGCATGCTCCATAAGCAGTGAACCGAGAAGTTTCAGCGCCCGGTCCCCTGCCATGTGTCCGTAAATATCATTGGTCTTTTTGAGATTATCCATATCCAGAAATACCAGATAGCCATTGTCCTGCTGCATAAACTGCGCCGCAAGTTTTTCGCCGCGGTTTCTCATCGGCAGTCCGGTCAGAAAATCGAATCCCTCGCTTTCTTCCTGTCTTTTCATCGTACTCATAACACTGGTGATAAATCTCTCAAACTCAAATTCTGTGTCCGAATCACCGTCTTCATCGATTGCCACACGATTTTCATCCAGCAGTTTCAAAAATATATCCGCAATATCCGGATCAAACTGCTTTCCGCGGCTCTGTAATATTTCATTATAAATTATTTCATCTGTCAGCGGATTCCTGTAGATTTTCCTTGATTTCATTGCATCATAGCTGTCTGCTATCGCAATGATTCTGGCATACAGCGGGATTTCTTCTCCTTTAAGACCATCCGGATATCCCTTTCCGTCATATCTTTCATGATGGCTTCTTGCCACTTCCTTCACATGATCGATCAGAGTGATATTTTTCAGTATTTCCGCACCAATGATCGTATGTTCTTTAATTACCGCATATTCCTCTTCTGTAAGGCGTGTCGGTTTGTTCAAAATTGAATCTGGAATACCAATCCTTCCGATATCATATAAATGTGCTGCATTTCTGAGATTTCTGATTTCTTTTATATCCCATCCCAGTTCTTCGGCGATCAGCGCCGCATATTCTGCCACACGATGAGAATGTCCTCTGGTGTATTCATCTTTTGCCTCTATCGTCGTGGACAGCGTCTGCATCATCTGAAGCGAAATTGCTTCCATCTGGTTCCTGCGCTCATCCATTTCTATCTTCTGCCGGCTGCGCTCCATTTCCTGAATATCATGAATTGTTTTTACCAGATTAAGAACCAGCAGTATAGTCATTCCGATGCCGATAAATATTCCGGATATCGAAACCACAAAATAAGTTGAAAGTGATTCAATCAATACACAGAGCATAGCAAATACAAGCCCGACCAGTGTATACCCAGTTCCCTTGAAATAACCTTTTTTGTGGTCCTCAAATATCGTCACAAACACGATCACAACTGTAAGCGCAAGAAGTCCATGTGCTACCGGCAGTGTTTCAATATAGTCTGCAATGCCTGATATATGCAGAACTGAGCAGACAAGAAGAGCAAAAAATGCAATATTTTCTACTATACTAAATGTTTTCCTGTGTCTTCCATGCTGCAATGTATCTATATAATAAGAAATCGGCACAGGACACAACAAAATCATTACAAAGCACATCGTCGCCAACGCTGACGCATTCGGAAGCAAGAGCTGGCGCAGTTTTGACTCACCAAGCATCCAGACAGCCGCCATGATCACACACCAGCCCAGATATTCCATATCAAATTTTGTCTGATATGCAATTCCAAGCGCAATGCTGAATGCAATTGTAATAATACCTGCAAACAACAGGAAAAAACCTATGATTGTTTCCAGTCCGTATGTATGGAACAGATATTCCCAGATTTGTGCTTTGTCACCGCAGTAGACTTCATTTACCACGCCGGAATATTTGTCTGTATTTGTCCTCAGTTCAATACGAACTTCCTTGCCTGCATCTGCTGCAGATGTCGGACAGAACACATAACTGCTTGCCGAGTTCTTGCCGACAAGCCGAGTATGCGAAGTATCATACCCCGCACGCAGTTCTCCTCCCACATAAAAAACAATCGACTGGAGCGATGAACGGATCACCAGCGTACTCTCTGTATAATCATCCGGAAGCTGCGTTACGATCGTCATGGTTTCTCTGGCAGGCACTTTATATTTTCCCGGAACCTGAATTGCCTCGCTGCTGCCGTCAGACTTTTGCCATACAAAATCACCCTGATAAAGAATCTGACTTTTGGAAATCCTCTCACTGTATTTACCCGGTCCGAAAAATTGCAGTATTACGACAATAAATGCACATAATATCATCAGACCATAAAACAGGAACCGCTTTTTTCGATTACCTGCATAACTTTCTTTTGTCAAAATCATTCTCCTTGATCGTATAAAATATAAGATTTTTATCACTGTATACATTCGCTTATTCTATCTATTTTACAATATTTTGCATTATATCTCAATCATACAGAACAAAAATACCGCCAAATGAAAGAAGCGTTTTTCATTTGGCGGTTATATTACATAAGCAGATTCTATTATAAAAGAACTGTAATCGTCAGTCCATTTCCTGTTTTGTTTTCTGCGCTAATCTTGCCTTTGTGTGCCTGCACGATTGCCTGTGCTACGGACAAACCGATACCGGAACCTCCTGTACCGGATTTGCCGCCAGAAGCTCTTTTGCTGCAAACGGCTTGCTCAGATAGTCATCCGCGCCGCTGTCCAGTCCGAGCACGCGGTCATCCACCTCAGACCTGGCTGTGAGGATCAGCACAGGAACATCATTTCCCTGCGCACGGATATTTTTCAGTACCGTAATGCCATCCATCTTTGGCATCATAATATCCAGAATTGCACCATCATAATTATCCGCTAAGTACACTATAAAGGTGGAACTTTAATTTTACTTTAAAGTAGTTGTGAAGATTCTGTATATTTCATTTTTGTTATGATTTTTGTTTTTATCTGTAGTAACGTCCTCCGGTAAAGGCTACTACAATACATTCTGCTCCCTCTATAATCAGGAATGCACCTACCAGAACACCCATCGATAAAATCGTGATCATCGGACGGAAGATCAGAAGAATTCCGACGATCAGTCCCAGAATGTTCAAAATCAGTGAAATTGTATAATAAGTCATTCCGAAGTGCATCTTCATATACTGGAGATGGGAAAGTCTGGAAATGCAGTGTGCAATGATCCAGATTGGAAGAATCATTGCGATTGCCCATGTGCCTGCTCCCGGATGTGCGATCAGCATAAATCCTGCCATAATTCCAAGGATTCCGGTCACCAGAGAAACGACCGGTCCGAAACCTGTAAATCGTTCCATCTTCACATACAGGACAATGTCTCCGCTTCCACTTATAACGGCTATCACTCCACACAGGATTACGATCCATGTGAGAACACCAACTGGCTGACGCATGATCACAATGCCGAGAATGATCAGAATCAACCCCATAATCAGTTCAAACCATCCGATATCAGACTGTCTTTTCATTGTCATCCGCCTCCTTTGCCTCAATTGCTGTTTCAGGTTTTGCTTCTGCCTGTACCTTATTGCCGCTCAGGATTGCCATAAACTCGTCACCGGTGATTGTTTCTTTTTCATAAAGATAGTTTGCAAGATCATCCAGTTTCTGACGGTTATCCAGAAGGATTTTCTTTGCTTTTTCATGCTCTCTCTTAACGAGTTCCACAACCTGGCGGTCAATTTCTTTCTGTGTATCCGCTGAGCATGCAAGGGATGCGTCTCCTCCGAGATACTGGTTTGTCACTGTTTCCATTGCAACCATATCAAAATCATCGCTCATGCCATAACGGGTGATCATGGAACGTGCAATCTTGGTTGCCTGTTCGATATCGTTGGAAGCACCTGTTGTCACTTCACCAAAAACAACTTCTTCTGCGGCACGTCCACCGGTGAAAGTCGCAATTTTGTTTTCCAGTTCTTTCTTCGTGAGAAGATATTTATCGCCCTGCTCTACCTGCATGGTGTAGCCAAGTGCACCGGAAGTTCTCGGGATTATCGTGATCTTCTGAACCGGTGCAGAATGTGTCTGCATGGCTGCCACAAGAGCATGTCCGATCTCATGGTATGAAACAACTTTTTTCTCCTGTGCAGAAAGTATTGCATTTTTCTTCTGATAACCTGCAATAACGACTTCTATGCTCTCCTCAAGATCTGCCTCCGTCACCACTTCACGGTTGTCGCGTACCGCACGAAGCGCGGCCTCATTCACGATATTTGCAAGTTCCGCACCAGACGCACCGGATGCCATTCTTGCAATCGTATGGAAATCTACATCATCAGAAAGCTGTACTTTCTTTGCATGTACCTTAAGAATTGCTTCACGGCCTTCAAGATCCGGCAGTTCTACAGGTACACGGCGGTCGAAACGTCCCGGACGGGTCAGTGCCGGATCAAGAGATTCCGGACGGTTGGTTGCCGCCAGAATGATAACGCCGTTGTTGCCTTCGAAACCATCCATCTCAGTAAGGAGCTGGTTCAGAGTCTGTTCGCGCTCATCGTTTCCGCCTGCCATCTGACCGTCACGTTTCTTACCGATGGCATCGATCTCATCAATAAATACAATGCATGGAGCTTTTTCTTTTGCCTGTTTAAAGAGGTCACGCACTTTTGACGCACCCATACCAACAAACATTTCCACAAATTCAGAACCGGACATGGAGAAAAATGGTACGTTGGATTCACCCGCTACTGCTTTTGCCAGCATGGTCTTACCTGTTCCAGGAGGGCCTACAAGCAAAACTCCCTTCGGCATTGAAGCACCGACTTTTGTATACTTCTCCGGATTATGCAGATAGTCAACGATCTCCTGCAGGTTTTCTTTTGCTTCTTCTTCACCTGCCACATCACTGAAACGGATGCCCTCCGTGGAAGGCACATAAACTTTGGCATTGCTTTTTCCCATACCGAATGCCATCGAGTTTTTGCCGCCCATCTGATTCATCATCTTGCGGCTCATATACTGGCCGAGCGCAATAAAGATCACAAGCGGAAGGACACCTGTCAGCAGAAAGCTTGCTGCCGGTGACATCTGTTGATCGATTTCTTTGGAGAATTTTGCTCCTGCTTTGTAAAGACGCTCTGTCAGAGTCGGATCATCCATCACACCTGTTTTATAGATTGTCTTCACATCATCTTTGTCAGTAAAAAGAATCTGATTGTCCTCAATCTGCACGTCATCGATCTTTTTATCTTCGATCTTTGACATAAAGGTTCCGTAGTCCACTTCTTTGACCATGGTTTTTGTGAGCATCGGTGTCACGAGCACATTAAAAACAATTATGATCAGCAGCACGATGCCGTAGTAATAAAGAAGCGGCTTCTTCGGAGATTTCACTTCCTTCATTTGTATGTCCTCCTCGTCTGTATTTTTCCTTTTTATTCTTACATATTATAATGCCGCGTCCTGCTGTTTTATATAGACAAAAAAGGGAAAGTGTTCTTTTTTACCACACTTTCCCGGTTTTGTCCTGTATTTTTCTTTTTCAAACGCGCATCTGCCGATACGGATTCAATGCTTTTTCTGCAAGATCCGGGAAGTTCCCGATGATCGCATGGACACCGATCCGTGCAAAATATTCCATGCTGTCCCAGTCATTGACGGTCCAGGTATTGACCTGTAATCCATGATCTTTCGCATCCTGCACATAGCTTTCTGTCACCATCGGATATGCCGGATGCAGGAAATCCATGCCGAGTTTTCGACCGTATTTACCGGCACCGACGATCCAGCTTTCTTCCAGAAGACCGCATGGAATTTTTTCTTCCAGTTCTTTCATCTTCAGACAGGAATAATGATTGAAAGAGGAAATGATGATTTTATCTTCCAGTTCAAACTCATGGATCAGTTCCAACGTCCGTTTCTCGATTCCCGGATAAAGGAAAACTCCTGTTTTGAGTTCAACATTGGTGATAATCGGAAGATCTTTGAACCGTATAAAATATTCACGCAGTGTCGGAATTTCCATCTTTCCGTACCGGTCGCCCCATTTACCGGAGACATCCATCGCTTTCAACTGCTCCAGTGTATAATCCTTTACAAATCCATCGATGCCGGCAGTCCGGAGCAGACTTTCATCATGCATGATCACAAGTTTCCCGTCTTTTGAGAACTGCACATCCAGTTCAATTCCGTCTGCACCGGCCTCTACAGCCTTTTCAAAAGCCAGCATTGTGTTTTCCGGATACTGTCCGGAAAATCCTCTGTGTGCAAAATTCAGCGTCACAGCCATTCCTCCTACAACAAAATACAATCTTCTTTCTTTATACTCATCCAGCAGTCCGTAGATTCCGCAAGAAGTCCTGTCTCCTGAAACAGTACATCCGCATGAATTTTACCGCCCTCGCAGCCGATTCCATAGCGAAACACATTTCCCTGCGGAATTCCGTCCACGATTTTTCCCTGGAAAATATAGCTGCATGCATCGTCCGGTCTTTCCAGAGATAATCTGACGCTTTCCGGGCGAAAGGCAATCGTTTCTGCCTCTGCACTGCTGCCTGTCATTTTTTTGAAATCTTCGAATGATAATAAATTGTAACTTCCGATAAAAGATGCAGCAAATTTTGTAGCCGGGCGGGCATACATCTGCGTCGGCTCTGCCGACTGTTCGATTCTTCCATCGTAGAGAAGGTGAATCATATCCGACATCACCATTGCCTCATTCTGGTCATGTGTAACAAAAATTGCTGTGATATCGGTCTCTTTCTGGATTCTTCGAATCTCCATCTGCAGTGATTTGCGGAGAAGGGCGTCGATTGCAGAAAGCGGCTCATCCAGAAGAAGAACTTTTGGTTCTGTTACGATTGCCCTTGCAAGCGCGGCTCTCTGCTGTTGTCCGCCGGATAACTGCGACGGATAGCTTTTGCCTTTATCCCCAAGGCCTACGATTTCCAGCATCTCTTTTACTTTTGTGTCAATCTGATTCTTTGGCATCTTTTTCAACTGCAGACCGAAAGCCACATTTTTTTCGACTGTCAGATTCGGGAACAGACTGTACTGCTGAAACACCATTCCGATATCCCTTTTTCTCGGTTCTTCATTTGTAATGTCTTTTCCATCCAGCCACACTTTACCGGAAGTTACGCGCTCCAGCCCGGCAAGGCATCGAAGAAGTGTGCTTTTGCCGCAGCCGGACGGTCCGAGAAGCGTCACAAGCTGTCCTTTTTCGATATCGAGGCTGATGTTTTTCAGCACCTGTGTATCACCGAAATTTTTTACAATATTTTCAAAACGTATATATCCCATAAATTTTCCTGTCTTTCCTGGAATTTTGCTGTCTGCGCATGCCTGTACACTTTTCTTTTACTTATCTTCTTTTCTGCTGCGGTTTTTCAGATATAAGGTAACGGCTGCAATGAGAAATGTGATTGCCATAATCACTACAAACACCGCGCTTGCTTTCATGCTGTCCGATTTCATGGTCTGGTAAAGGTAAATCTGCATATTCTGGAAAGATGTTCCGGTAAGATTTCGCACCAGCACATAATCTCCAAAGATAATTCCCACTGCCAGAAGTGAAGAAACAATCACCGATGAAATCAGATTCGGAACGACTACTTTAAAAAATGCATAAATTCGTGAACAGCCAAGCATTTCCGCAGCCTCGACCAGCGTATAGACATTAACCGTCAGCAATCCGTTTTTGATTCCCTGATAAATGTACGGCATGATAATGACACTGTATGCACCAAACAGCATGACCATACGGTTTGACAAAAATGTATCCGAACGCACATATGCTGCCAAAATGCTGACCGAAAGAATAACTCCCTGTATCGTATACGGAATCATGCAAATGATCTGTACATATTTATCAAGCTTCGGAAAATACAAATTGGTTACAAACATTGCCAGAAGGATGATCACTGTGGTCAGCACAATTGGTACCACACATACGATCAGACTTCTGAGAATACACAGCAAAAACTCCGGATCCTGAAACAGTTCCACATAACTTTTTACAGAAAATCCATGTGGGACAATTTCTGTCCATTTATCAAAAAGTGAATAAACGATAGTCACAATCAGTGGAAGGAGCAGGTATGCGATCAGGACCAGCATTACCGCAGCCGAGCCTTTTTTTCTCTCTGTCATACCTTCTTCACTCCTTTCTGAAACTGTCTGCCGATTCCGTTTGTCACGAAGATCATAATGACCATCAGTGCCATCATCACAACTGACAACGCACCGCCAAGTCCCGGTTTCAGCTTAACTTCCCCGACAAAGCTTCCTGCGATCTGAATCGGAAGCAGGGAAATATTATTCATCATCAACGCATAAACGGTTGCATATGCGGCAAGTGCATTTGCAAAAAGTACACTGAACGTACCAAGGATTCCCGGCATCAGCACAGGAATCCCGACCTTTGTCCAGAAACAGGTCATATTTCCGCCGAGAAGTGCAACTGCTTCTTTCCATTCTCTTCGGATTCCCTCAAATGCAGGAATGAGAAGCAGTGTCGCAAGCGGAATCTGGAAGTATACATAGATCATGCTCATTCCACCAGATGTGTACAGATTGTAATTCGCCAGTCCCTGAATCCCGAGTTTCTGGCCCACATGTACCATAAATCCGGCATTTCCGAGAAGTATCATATAAGAAAAAGCAAGCGGCACTCCGGCAAAGTTTGATACCATATTTAATACCGTTGTAAAAGCCGTGCTGAGTTTCCCGGTGTGATTATGTATTGCTTTCGCCCCCAGAAATGCAATGATAATGCCGATCAGGGAAGACGTCAGTGATATTTTCAGGCTGTTGATGATTGCTTTCTGATAAAGAAGTTTTGTAAAAATTTTTTCATAGTTTTCCAGCGAAAAACCGCTTCCGCCATCCGGAATAAAACTGTTTCCGATCACGCTGCAAAGCGGTACGATCTCATACAGCACAGCAACCGCCAGAAAAGGAAGCAGCGCCAACAGATAAATGTATTTTTGTTTTTTCATTACTGAACCAGAAGTGGCGTGATTTCTTCCTGCCATCTTTCTACAACAGTTTCGCAGGCTTTTGTATAAGCTTCTGTATCTTCCATCGGAATTGCATTTGCATAATCTTCTGATTTGAAGGTTGCGTTCTGGATATCTTCCGGAATTTCTACATCTGTTCTTGTCGGGATTGCACCTGCTGCTGCCAGATTTGCCTGACCTTCATCGCTGAAGATGTATTCTCTTGCAAGAGCTGCTGCGCATGGATGCGGTGCATATTTATTGATTACGGAAGCATATCCACTCATGATGGAGCCATCTGTCGGGATGTTTGCCTGAAGTTTATATTTTGTGATCTGATCTTTGTACGGGATTGCTGTGAAGCTCCAGATCACACCTACCGGAATCTCACCTGTCTCAAAGTTCTGCTGCAGGATGTCCAGCGTATTGATTCGTCCGTCTTCTGCCATTTGTGTCCAGAAATCAAATGCAGGATCAAGGTTATTAAGGTCTCCGCCAAATGCATAAGCAGATGCAATGACTGCTGCCTGTGCGTTTCCGCCATTGATATCTCCGAGTGCTACCGTATAATCACCATCTTTGATGTCTGCCCATGAAGTCGGTGCATTTTCTACTTCATCTGTATTTGTAAGGAAGGTTGTTGCACCGGTATAAGCGATCATCCATTTTCCGTCTTCGCCTTTTGCCCAATCCGGAACGCTATCCCAGTAGGAAGTTTTGTATCCCTGTACCAGCTCTTCATCCACTGCCTGTGCACCAAATGCCTGTCCGACATCGCCGATGTCCTTTGTTCCTTTTTCGCCTTCTGTCTGGAACATCTGAAGTTCCTCTGCGGAAGACATGTCAGAGTCAGCATGTGTGATACCATATTTATCATTCAGGTCCTGCCAGGTCAGTCCCCAGTTTGCCCAGGAATCCGGCATACCGACAGATTCTACATCACCTTCTTCTTTTGCTTTTGCAGTAATATCATCCAGTGTCATAGAATTCAGATCCACTGCATCTGCTGCAAACGTAGTCATCGGACATACTGCTGTTCCTGCTAAAATTGCTCCTGTCATCACTGCAGCAACTGCCGGTTTGAATCTTTTGTTCATCATTTTCATTTTCCTCCAAATCCTTTTCGAATTGTCTTTGTTGATGCTGCTATTCTGTCATACCTGTGTAAAAAGAACTACCCGGGTCCGGTAAAATCTACGTTAAATACATTTGCAGGAGAATTTTCTCCGGGCAGATAACGAAAAACCTCCCTGCGGCCGAAACCACAGGGAGGTTTTTTCAGAATTTCCTGAAACGCTCGTATCTTGTTTCCAGTAATTCTTCTTCTGTTAAATTTGTATATTTGTAAAGAAAATCCTCGATTTTTTCATCCAGCCGGTCAGTTACCTGCCACAGACTTTCCGGTGTCAGATTTTCCGGTTCCGGGATCACCTGCTCGATGATACCTTTTTCGTAAAGATCCGCTGCTGTCAGCTTCATAACTGCTGCCGCTTCTTTTGCTTTCGTGCTGTCTTTCCAGAGAATGCTTGCAAAACCTTCCGGAGAAAGAATGGAATACACGGAATTTTCCAGCATCCATACCTGATCTCCTGCTGCAAGTGCAAGCGCACCGCCACTTCCGCCTTCTCCGGTCACAACCGAAAGAACCGGTGTTTTTAATCCTGCAAGTTCCCATAAATTACGGGCAATCGCCTCACCCTGTCCGCGTTCTTCCGCTTCGATTCCGCAAAATGCCCCCGGTGTATCGACAAAACAGATAACCGGACGGTGAAATTTCTCCGCCTGTTTCATCAGACGCAACGCTTTGCGGTAACCTTCCGGCATCGGCATACCGAAGTTATGTGCAATGTTTTCTTTCGTGTTTGTTCCTTTTTCCTGTACAATGACCGTGACCGGTCTGCCGTGAAATTTCGCGATTCCGCCGATGATTGCCTTATCATCACCGTAATTGCGGTCACCATGGAATTCCATAAAATCTGTAAAAAGAGCTTTTATATAATCACTGCCGGACGGTCGGTCGATCTTACGTGAAAGCTGCACACGATCCCATGCTGTGAGGTAAGGGTTGATGTCGGCAGACTCAAAATCTGACTCCGATGAAGATTTCGCTGAGTGCATTTCATCTATTGAATCGTCTGAGGAATTGGAAATCTCATGCATCTCCAGGATCCTCCCAAGCGTCTCTTTCAGATTCTCACGTCTTACAATATCATCAACAAATCCGTGCTCTACAAGAAATTCTGCTCTCTGGAAACCCTTTGGCAGTTTCTGGCGGATCGTCTGTTCGATCACACGAGGTCCCGCAAAACCGATCAATGCCCCAGGTTCCGCAAGAATAATGTCTCCCAGCATCGCAAAACTTGCCGTCACTCCACCGGTCGTCGGCTCAGTCAGAATACTGACATAAAGAAGCCCTGCTTTACTGTGGCGCTCAAGTGCCGCGGACGTTTTTGCCATCTGCATCAGAGATGTGATTCCCTCCTGCATTCTGGCTCCACCGGAACAGGCAAAAATAATGACCGGAAGTTTCTCCTTAGTCGCGCGTTCTACCGCTCTCGTGATTTTTTCTCCGACAGCCCAGCCCATGCTCGCCATCAGGAATCTTCCATCACAGACAGCAATTACGGTTTCCCTTCCGTTAATTTTTCCTTTTCCCGTGACAACTGCCTCTTTCAGCCCACTCTTTGCCTGAAGAGCATTCACCTTTTCCGGATATCCCTTATAATTCATCGGATTTTCACCGATCAGGTCATGATCCCATTCCTCAAAGGTTCCCTCATCCAGCACCATCTGGATTCTGCGATATGCATGAACACGAAAATATCCGCCACATTTCGGGCAGGTATAATGATTCTGTTTGACATCTTCTGTGATGATCGCCGCACCGCATTTGTTGCACTTACGAAGAAGTCCTTCCGGCACTTCCGGTCTGGAAGCGCGTGCTGCATTATGGCTCTGTATTCTGGAAACAATTCTTGTCTTTTTGAACATGTTGTCCAATTTCATAATCGTCAGTTCGCCTCCATCCGCTCAATAAATTCCACATCGGTGTTTCCTGATTGAAAATCCGGGTTCTCCAGAATCTCATACTGATAGTCTACATTGGTGTCGATTCCCTCGATGATCACCTCACCAAGCGCACTCTGCATCTTGCGTATTGCTTCTGTACGGTTCTTTGCCCACACGATCACCTTCGCGATCATAGAATCATAATACGGCGGGATCGTATAACCACTGTAAACTGCGGAATCGATACGGATTCCTTTTCCTCCCGGAAAATACATATCCGTAATCGTGCCCGGTGAAGGCCTGAAACCTTTCGCCGGATTTTCTGCATTGATCCTGCACTCAATTGCATGACCGGTCAGATGAATATCCTCCTGGCTTAAGGAAAGCGGCAGTCCGGATGCAATACGTATCTGCTCTTTGACAAGATCCACACCCGTTACCCACTCTGTCACCGGATGCTCAACCTGAATACGGGTATTCATCTCCATAAAATAGAATCTTCCTTCTTTATCAAGAAGAAACTCTATCGTTCCGGCATTTTCATAACCAGCTGCTTTTGCTGCCTTTACGGCGGCATCACCCATTTTCTTACGAAGTTCCTCTGAAATCACTTCGCACGGAGATTCCTCAATCATCTTCTGATGATTTCGCTGAATAGAACAGTCACGCTCGCCCAGATGAATCACATTTCCAAACTTGTCCGCCATGATCTGAAATTCAATGTGTCTCGGATGGCGCACAAAATGTTCTACATACATGGTAGAATCTCCAAAAGCCATCTGCGTTTCTTTCTGCGCGGTGTGGAAACTTTCCTCAAAATCCGCCGGTGTATCAGCCACACGCATGCCTTTTCCGCCACCGCCAAGCGCGGCTTTAATTATAACCGGATATCCGATTGTTTCCGCTTCTTTCTGCCCTTCTTCTACTGTGTAGATTGGATTTTTGCCACCCGGAATGATCGGAACACCGGCATTTGCCATGGTATTTTTTGCCGCCTGTTTGTTTCCGAGACTTGCGATCACATTTGCCGGAGGTCCGATAAATGTGATGTTGCACTGCTCACAAAGTTCTGCAAAACGGCTGTTTTCCGAGAGAAATCCAAATCCCGGGTGAATTGCATCGGCGCCTGTAACAATTGTTGCACTGATGATGTTTTCCATGCTGAGGTAACTCTGGGAGGACGGAGCCGGTCCGATGCAGACTGCTTCATCTGCAAGTTGTGTATGCAGGGCGTCTCTGTCTGCCTCTGAATAAACAGCTACGGTCTCTATTCCCATTTCTCTGCATGCACGGATGATCCGCACAGCAATCTCTCCCCGATTTGCAATCAGCACTTTTTTAATCATTGTGTGTCACCTATCCAATCATAAAAGTCAGTTCTGCATCAACAACTACTTTGCCATCAACGCTTGCAACCGCATGGCCGACGCCAACCGGTCCTTTGCATTTGATAATCGTTGTTTCCAGACGGAGCTTGTCTCCCGGAACAACTTTTCCGCGAAATCTGCAGTTTTTGATTCCGCCAAAATATGCAATCTTGCCTTTGTTTTCTTCGAGACTCAAGATTGCCACAGCACCTGTCTGTGCAAGTGCTTCCACCATCAGGACTCCCGGCATGACCGGTTCCTGCGGAAAATGTCCCTGAAAAAAGTCCTCACGAAAAGTCACACATTTATAACCGATGGCAAACTTGCCCGGCTCATAATCCTCGATATAATCCACAAGAAGAAATGGATGTCTGTGAGGAAGAATCTGTTCTATTTCTTTTACACCTAATCTATTCATAATCTATACTCCCGTTCGCAATGAACAACTTATACACATTGCTTTCTTAGTACGTCCGAATTGTCCACTTTTTTCTCCGTAACTTTACACAATGCGGAACAGTGGCTGTCCATACTCTACTGCCTGTCCGTTCTCTACATAAAGTTCTGCAACTTTTCCGTCAAAATCACTCTCAATTTCATTCATCAGCTTCATCGCTTCTACGATTGCAAGTGTCTGGCCTTTTTTTACAGAATCTCCGACAGAAACAAACGGTTCTGCGTCCTCCGATGGTGCTGCATAAAAAGTTCCGACCAGTGGAGATTTTACGATCTGGCCTTCCGGCTCATCTGATTTTTGCTGTACAATATCTGACTCTTTCAGCCTTGTATTTCCTGCTGTCTGCATATTTTCAAGTCCCATAACAGGTATATCAGATGTATTTCCTGCAACCACCACAGTTTCTTTTTTCTTTTTCAGATGAATGCTGCTTCCGTTTTCTTCATAAGCAAACTCTGTCAGCTCAGAGTCTGACACAGTTTTTATTAATGTAAGAAGATTTTCAAATTCCATTATTTATCAACCCTCATATTTCTTTACAAGAAGTGTTGCATTGTGTCCGCCGAATCCGAGTGAATTGCTCATTGCATAGCGGATTTCTTTGTCAATCGGTGCTCCGATCGCATAATTCAGATCACACTCTTCATCCGGCTCCGTTGTTCCAACTGTCTGATGGATAAAACCATCTTCCAGAGATTTAACACATGTCACAAACTCCACACCACCGGCTGCTCCGAGAAGATGTCCGATCATGGATTTTGTAGAATTTACAACCAGATTTTTTGCCGCATCACCAAATGCCTTATGGATAGCTCTTGTCTCAAACAGGTCATTGTGATGGGTACTTGTTCCATGTGCATTGATATATTCAACCTCGGATGGCTGTACACCCGCTTCTTCCATGGCAAGTTCCATTGCTCTGGCCGCTCCTGCTCCATCCTCTGCCGGGGATGTGATATGGAATGCATCTGCTGTTGCACCATAACCAACCAGTTCTGCATAAATTCTGGCACCTCTTGCTTTTGCATGTTCCAGTTCTTCAAGAACAACGATTCCAGCGCCTTCCCCAAGTACAAAACCACTTCTGTCTTTATCAAACGGAATGGACGCTCTTGTGGTATCTTCTGTTTTAGTCAGTGCGGTAAGTGCGGTAAACCCGGCTACACCGGTTGGGCAGATACAGCTTTCGGTTCCTCCTGCCAGCATAACCTCTGCATCCCCGTACTGGATCGCACGGAACGCATCGCCGATACTGTGTGTTCCCGAAGCGCAGGCTGTCACAACGTCAGTACATTTGCCGCGAAGCCCAAACTGAATGGAGATATTTCCTGCTGCCATATTGGAGATCATCATCGGCACCATCAGCGGATTAACTTTTCCCGGTCCCTTCGTGATGATTTTTTCATAATTATTTTCAACCTGCGGAAGGCTTCCGATTCCTGATCCGACAATCACGCCGACACGGAAAGAATCTTCCTTTTCCATATCAATACCGGAATCTTCAAGTGCTTCTTTTGCCGCCGTCACTGCATACTGGCAGAACGGATCCATACGTCTTGCCGATCTCGGATCCATATGGTCTTTTGCATTAAAGTCCTTTACTTCTGCGGCAATTTTTACTTTGTAATCTGTGGTGTCAAACTTTGTGATCGGTCCGATACCGACCTTTCCGGCACGGATACCTGCCCAGAAATCTTTTACATTATTTCCAATAGGAGTAACCGCGCCAAGCCCGGTCACAACTACTCGTCTCTTGCTCATATGACCATACCTCCGTCAACCTGAATTACCTGTCCTGTAATGTATGCTGCATCGTCTGAAGCCAGAAAAGCGACTGTTTTTGCAATGTCTTCAGGTTTGCCGAAATAACCGAGCGGAATCTGTGCGGCAGATGCTTTTTTTACTTCTTCGGATAATACTGCTGTCATTTCTGTCTCAATAAATCCCGGTGCCACTGCATTGACTGTAACCCCACGGGATGCAAGTTCTCTTGCCGCACTTTTTGTCATGCCGATGATTCCTGCTTTGGATGCCGCATAGTTTGCCTGTCCTGCATTTCCAGCAATTCCTACTACAGATGCCATACTGATGATACGGCCACAGCGCTGGCGGAGCATCTGTCTGGAAACAAAACGCATCATATTGAAAGTTCCCTTGAGGTTGACATCGATCACACTGTCAAAATCCGATTCTGACATTCCCATCAGAAGTCCGTCTTTTGTAATTCCGGCATTGTTTACCAGAATGTCGATACTTCCATGTGTTTTTACGATATCTTTTACTGCTTTTTCACAGGCAGCAAAATCAGCCACATTCCACTGTCTGATCTCTGCCTCGCCACCTTTTTCCTCAATTTCTTTCTGTACTTCTTTTGCACGTTCTTCCGAACCATTATAATTGATCACAACTGCTGCGCCTCTTGATGCAAGTTCCAGGGCAATGGCTCTTCCGATTCCTCTGGATGCGCCGGTCACAACAGCTACTTTCTTTTTATTCTGCTCTGCCACTTATTTCTCTCCTCTCGGCATCTGCTATATCTGTCTATTTCTGTTTCAGTTCCTCGCACACCGAAACAGCTTCTTCCCAGCTTCCGATGTGATAAGCTTTTACATTTCTGTCAATTTTTCTGAGGAATCCTGTCAGTGTTTTACCCGGTCCGATCTCCACAAAAGTATCTGCTCCTTCGCGGATCATGGTCTCCACACTCTGCTGCCAGCGAACAGAACCGCTGACCTGCGCTACCAGAAGTCCTTCGATTTTTCCGCAGTCCGTGACAACTTCCGCATTGATGTTTGCCACATACGGAAGCTTCAATGGGTTCATGCTGACTCTGGCAAAAACCTTCGCCAGTTCTTCCCCCGCCGGCTGCATCATCGGTGAATGAAACGGCCCACTGACTTTAAGTGGAAGCACTCTTCTTGCTCCCGTTTCCTTAAGCGCATTTCCTGCTTCGGCAACTGCTTTCGCTTCACCAGTGATCACAATCTGACCCGGACAGTTGTAATTCGCAATGGATACGCCCTCTCGGTCTCTTAAAACATCCTCGATCACACCTGCGTCAAGGCCGAGTACCGCGGACATTGCTCCTGTTCCTTCCGGCGCTGCATGTTCCATAAAAATTCCTCTTGCACGCACCGTGCGGATTGCATCCAGATCACACATTCCGCCTGCCACTGCAATTGCGCAGTACTCACCAAGACTTAAACCGGCCGTCATATCAGCATGAAGTCCCATGGATTCTACTGCTCTTGTCATCGCAAGACAGGCAGTTACCATTGCCACCTGTGTATATTCTGTTTTGTTCAGAAGATCATTTTCTTCGAAACAGAGTTTCTTCAGATCCAGTGAAACCACTTCGGATGCCTGATCGAATACAGCTTTTGATAAAGGGCTTTTTTCATAAAAATCTGCGCCCATTCCAACAGCCTGCGCCCCCTGTCCCGGATAAATAAAAGCAATCTTACTCATTTTTACTTACTCCATTCATCAGTTTGCCGGCTTCTGAAACGGTCGAGCTGATAATGTCTGCACAGGTGCGTTCCTCTTTGATCATTCCTGCGATCTGTCCTGCCATCAGACTTCCGTTCTTTGTATCACCTTCCTGAACTGCTTTTCTTAAGCTTCCCAGGGTAAGCTGTTCCAGTTCTTCAAACGGTGCTCCGGATTTTTCCAGTTCCAGATATTTACGCGCCATATCATTACGCAGAACACGGATCGGATGACCGGTACTTCTTCCTGTAACACGGCTGTCGATATCTTTTGCTTTAAGAATGCTGTTTTTATAGTTTTCATGAATCACAGATTCTTTGGATGCAGCAAAAACAGTTCCCATCTGGATTCCTTTTGCGCCAAGCATAAATGCCGCTGCCATTCCTCTGCCGTCTGCAATGCCGCCGGCTGCAATCACCGGAATATTCACTGCATCTGCGACCTGCGGAACCAGCACCATCGTAGTAAGTTCTCCGATATGTCCGCCTGCTTCGCATCCTTCCGCAACGACTGCATCTGCGCCGCAACGTTCCATACGTTTGGCAAGTGCTACAGATGCTACGACCGGAATCACTTTAACTCCGGCAGCTTTCCAGTCTGCCATGTATTTTTCCGGGCTTCCGGCTCCTGTGGTCACGACTTTCACGCCTTCTTCCACAATTACCTTCGCAACTTTTTCTGATTCCGGATTCATCAGCATAATATTGACACCAAACGGTTTATCGGTCAGTTTTTTTGTTTCCCGGATCTGCTCTCTTACCCATTCTGCCGGTGCTCCGCCTGCTGCGATCAGTCCAAGACCGCCTGCATTGGATACGGCTGCTGCCAGATGACATTCTGCCACCCATGCCATACCGCCCTGAATCACCGGATATTCAATTCCCAATAATTCTGTGATTTCTGTCTTCATAATAAAATCCTCTTAACCTGTAACTCTTATGCCTGATGCTCTGTCAGGTAATTCATTGCATCTGCTACAGTGGTGATCTTTTCGAGATCTTCGCTCGGAATCTCTACGGAAAATTCTTCCTCAAGTGCCATTGCCAGTTCAAAGAGATCAAGAGAGTCTGCATGAAGATCATCCATAAAAGAGGTCTCTGCTGTAATCTCTGCTGCGTTTGCTCCTAAAGTTTCTGCTGTAAGTTCAATAATTTTTTCTAACATTTTCGTTTTCTCCTTTTTTTGCAATTTATTTTTTATTTTAGAATATCTGCTTTTATATTTGGGATGTCTGCTTTTATATTTGGAATTTTACCCCTTGATATCCCACTCCAGAATGTCGGCTCCCCATGAAAGACCTGCCCCAAAACCTGCCAGAACAAGTTTCTGTCCCTTTTTCAGGAGACCATTCCGATTCAGTTCGTTCAAAAGAATCGGAACACTTGCGGATGAGGTATTTCCATATTCCTGAAGATTCATCGGAAACTTCTCAATTCCTATATGAAGTCGTCTTGCAACTGCATCCACGATCCTCGCGTTTGCCTGATGAAGAACAAACCAGTCAATGTCTTTTGCAGAAAGTTTATTTTCTTTTAAAACTTCCTGTATCACCTGCGGAACTTTGCGGACTGCAAACTGAAAGACATCCTTGCCATTCATGGTAATATATTCTGTTTTTGCTTCTCGGTCATCTTTATCAATACTGCGGATCCTGTTTCTGACACCCGGACCGGTAAGTGCTGCACCGCCACTTCCATCCGAATGTGCTATCGGGCGGTAAGTTCTTCCCTCTGCTGCCTGCAGCAGAACCGCTCCGGCTCCGTCACCAAACAAAATGCAGGTACCGCGGTCTGTCCAGTCAACCAGCCTCGAAATGCTTTCACTTCCGATTACCAGCACCGTACGACAGATTCCGGATGTGATGTATGCCTGTGCCGTATTGTAAGCAAAAAGAAATCCGCTGCAAGCAGCATTGAGATCAAATCCAACAGCTCCGTCTGCCCCAAGTGCTTCCTGCACCTGACAGGCAGTACACGGAAAAATCTGATCCGGCGAACCTGTTGCAACGAGGATCATGTCGATCTCACCCGGTAAAATTCCGGCTTCTTCAACTGCCTGGCGTCCCGCCTCGCATGCCATCGAAACTGTCGTTTCTTTTTCTGCGATGCGCCGCCTTCTCACGCCCGTCCTTTCCCGGATCCACTCATCGCTGGTGTCTACAAAGCCTGCAATTTCTTTATTATCCAGAATACGCTCCGGTACACAGGCTCCTGTCCCCCGGATGACACCGGTTATGGTCTGTTCTTTATTCATAATTGTTGTTTCCTCATATTCCTATTTGTTTTGGTTTTAGAATATTTTGATTATCAAAGTATATATCTAAAAAAAGAGAATGTCAAGGTATTTTCTATAAAAAATATCTGCCCTAAACGTGTCCCTAAAAAACCCCGGACTCAATTACTTCTGAAATAATTGAGTCCGGGATCGTTATAGTATCTTTATATTTTATTTTACAACTACCTTGATCGTCTTAGTTGCTGATGCTGCATTATAGTTTGTCACAGCGGCTGCGGAAACTTTGATTTTTACCTTATAAGTTCCTTTTTTCAGACCCTTCTTCACTGTCACCTTACCGGTTTTTGACACTGTGATCTTATTATTTCCGGAAGTTTTTTTGTATGTCAGCTTACCTTTGGAGGATGCGGACGCACTCAGATTAAAGGTCTGTTTTTTCTTTTTCACCTTACGGTATTTCACAGTTTTTGATGATGTCGAAATCTTTACAGTCGCAGTTGCTTTCGTGATCTTATAAGTCAGTGTCTTCGTAAAATCATAATTGCCTTTACCCTTGACGACCACCTTATAAGTACCTGCATTTTTCTGTCCGCCTGAATAAGTTACTGTATAATCCGTGTTGAGCTTCAGACTGCCGTTCTTTGCATCCTTCACGGTCACTGACGGTTTCTGGACCTTGCCATTATAAGCATAAGATGTTTTGGAGAGTGCAATGGTCTTTACATAAGGAATCACTGTCGTTTCCTTAACATCACAGCCAGTGCATGTTCTGGTAATTGATCCGTCCTTTGATGCAGTTGCCTTTACAACAGTAGTCTTGTATGTGTGTTCGTGTGGTTTATCGCCCTGATAGTGGAATTTAATACCAATGTAATCACCTACACTCTGGGAACGACTCGAATCCAAATACTGGGTTACCGTAACCCTTACATCATAATCTTCATCAACTGCAAGTTCATTTCTGGCACACACTTCAGCCAGGTTAAAGTCTTTAAGTTCTCTGGTGGATATGTTCTTCACTGAACCTACTGCCAGATCTTTGCCGTCCTTACCAATGATAAAATACACGTCCGTAAGTACATTCTCAGAATTCTCACTTTCGAAACTTACATCTACCAGACCATTCTTCTCTGTTGCTTTTATATCAGAAATATGGTATGCAAGATAAATACCATATTTGTAAAGCTTGCCCTGATATCCACTTCCCTCTTTCGGGCTGATTCTCAGCATGTAACGTCCCGACTTTGTCGGCATTTCTTTTGTTTCTTCTCCCCACATTTCATGCAGATTGTTTGTAGCCCAGAATATATCCAGAGCATTTTCCTGTGTCAAAACATTTCCATCAAAATCTGTCAGAGTGATATTCAGATCTGATGGATTTCCGTCCAGATAAACAACCCCCTCATTTAATTTTTGATACGATTCACTCTGGACAAAATTCTCGATATTCTTCTTCGATTTGATGACAAAATTCAAATATCCACTATAGCCATAGTAATCAGAAGTAGACTTTGCCTTTATCATAATCTGAAAACTGTCCTGAGCCTCATCAGCGCATGCAAAAATCTCATTATAATCCTTCTCTGTCAGATTCGCAAGATTCCATTCTTTTCTTGAATCCCCATCCGCATCATAAGTATCCCAGCGCAGAATCAGGTCGCAATCTGATCCCTCTGCCAGAACCGACTGCTCTGTGTCTGAAAATACGATATTATTAAAGTCATAGCTTCTAAATTCATCCTGTGTTACTGCATTTGAGGAATCGGATTTTAATTTTATTCTCTTTCCAAGTTCCTTCTTATTAGCAGTTGAGTTATCCAGCCTTATGTCCTGCCCAAATACCGCGTATATTTCTTTTCCGGCTGTCAGAGAAAGTGTTGCCTGGTGGACACTATATGTCTTTAAGGTCAGAAATGGCTGATCTGAATGTTTATACTCGGTAAGCTCTAACTTTCCATCTTTTATTTTATACTCCTGTATCTCCTGTCCGGTTTTGCCGACTCCTGATAAAGAAAATCCTGACGGTTTACAATCATCTGCACACGTGAAAGTAACCTCTATAGTCTCTCCATTTTTGACAACAGCTTTCAGCTTCGTACCATGCACCACCTGCTGAGAAGGATCTGTTTTATTTGACTCAACAGCTACTATGTCATCCGTATTATTATCGGAATCTGTAGAAAGAATGAAGTCATATCTATTAAGAGAATTCAAATTCTCTATATTTTCATACTTGCATTCATTTTCATTCGAATAGACAGCAACTCCTCTGACGAACTGCTCCGCATCAATAACCGCTTCATAAGTTCCATTTTCTTCATTTTTCTGGAAGTTTCCTGATTCATAAGATTCACTGCCAGATTCTGACAGCTTACTCACTATATATACCGGAACGGTCGTCTCTGCCGAAGAAGTCCCACCTGTCAGAGTCAGAGTAATCACATCTCCCTTATGAACCGGCAACGTTTCCTCATCCCCGTCTATCTCATCAAATTCATTGAGTTCTGTCTCATATTTATCTCCATGTACCTTACAGTCAACCTGAATTTTCAGCTTTCCACCATTAACCTGATTTGAAGCATACATTGATTTTGATCCATAGAACGCAAATACATTCGGAAATTCAAGCCGTCTTGTATCATTCTCTCCAACATTTAATGTAACTGTGTAATTGAATGTTGTTTTCCCCTCAAAATAATTACTACTAAAAGTGTAGGTATTGTTGCTCTCATTTGATGCATTCATGCTGCCAGTTAACTCGATCATATCCACACCGGTAAAATCATTATGAATAATCTCATTCGTTGTTCCTGCCGTATGTATGATTTCTTTAATGCCATTTATAGTAATCTTAATGTCTTTATCTGGTGTGGTATAAAAAGCATTCGTATTCCCTGCTTCTGGATACAGCTTATAGTTTTCTTCATAATCTGTCGTGTAGAGCAGTTCATAAGAGGATGCCTGTGCCGAATACGTAAACCACTCAGAGTACACAGCAGTATAACCAGCTCCACTCCCACTATTAACAGGAAGATATTTTTCATCCTTGTCCTTGATCTTCAGAGATAACTTAAACCTTCCTTCCTGACTCTGATTACCCACCTGAAGCTCACATTGATTAGCATTAGACGTAAGTGTAACATTTGGATCATCACTAATGCTCCATTCAAAGGTATAATCGGAACCCTCATACAATGTATTTTTGTCAACGACCGTACTATTTTTCATTTTGTACTCGTTGTATGAATCAATACCGGCTGTAATCACTGCCTTGGTGCCTGTAACCATTGTGTTGTCACGCCCACCGCTATAGATAGGGTTCTGAAACGCATTTGTCTTTGCCAGCTTTACAGTATATTGGACATCTGCCACATGCATATGGCACAACCATGTATATGTTGTTTCTGTTTCATCATCAGGCAATTTATACGTCACCGTAAGATCAGCATCGCCGATCTCTTTGCACTGATAAGCAACCATACTTCCACCTTCAGAATATGAAACGCTTACAGCATCAGGATTACTGTTCTCTACACTGATGATCTCATAGCTCACATCTTTAGTCGCGCTGTAATCAATATTACCATCCTCTTTATATACTACTTTTTCAGTCTCAAATGAGAAAGAGCTTCCCTGCCCAGCAGAAAACCAATATTCTTCTTCATCTTCAAATTTATTGTTATATTCAATACGCTGTTCAGAATAAAATGCACTTTCTCCGGAATCGCCGGACTCCATCATCGCATCTTCTGTTTCACTTTCGATATCAAGAGCCTCTTCTTCGCCATCATCTGCACTGTCAAACTCATCTTCTGCTTCGATTTCAATATTCTCTTCTTCGTCTGTGGATTCATTTACCGTTTCTTCATCTGTTCCTATCTCCAGATTCTCTGCTTCGTCTCCGGATCCATCAGAAAGCGTCTCATTCGCATATGGATCTGTCAGCTCTGCAGAAGCTGCCTGAATTGGCACCCCCCCGTTGAGCATCATTGTCGCTGAGATGAGCACTGCACTCAGCTTTTTCATTGTTAAATTCTTTCTTTTCATGCGCGTCCTCCATGTCTTTTATTTTTTATATTTGGTTATCTTTCCTGATATTTCTGTCTGCGGTCTTAATCAATCCAAGCGCCAGAAACAAACTGAAAATATAGGAAATTCCAAAAATCTGTCCAATGGCCTTCGGCCCTTTATATGACGGTGGTGTAAATAATACTGTCCCGTCTTTCTCTGTGACTTCTATCTGTTCCAGTACCTTATGAAATGCCAGCATCACAGAGCTCCTTGTCAGTGTTTTGCTGGTTTCCTTGCGGGAAACGAGAAGTTCCCCACTGTATTCCCCGTTTTTTTTATGCTTTACAGTGTAAGAAAATTCAAGACCAGAGAGTGTTCGCAGCGGCTGATTCTGGTATGCCACAACTGCATCCCACAAAATCGTCTCCAGCTCGGGTATCGGTCTGCCCGCAATGATTCCTTCATAAAGTTGACGTTTACTTTCTTCACATGTCAACATAATTCGCCTTTTCCGGGAAGCTTTATTTTAATTTTTCCCATGGGAACTGATAATTATTTTTCTCTTCCATTATAGCTTTCCTTTCCCCTCACAATTTCTGAAAATATATTTTCAGTATAAGGAATTGGCTTAGGAATTACAAGAAAAATTCTCTTTTATTTTCTCTGATTTCACACGTGAATTAACTGAAGATCTGCTTGCTGCGCCATCTGCATGTGCAGAAGTCAACGAAACAGCACAGGCATATCCGGATGCCACTGGAACAGAAAAAGAAGCTGCCACCTGGGAGAGAAACTAACATTTGATATGTCCCTCTCAGGTGGCAGTTTTTATATCACTGATTATATTTATTTTCTTGCAATTTTGAATCCATACTCATTGATCTCATCGATCGCCTGAATCGCGGCTGCCAGTTTACAATCTTTAAGAGCCTGTGCCAGTGCCAGATGCTGCGGAATCGTAGCAAGCCAGATGGAATCATTTCCATTCTGGGAATCTTCCTGCTGAATAAAACGATAAGAACGAATCTTATTGATCATCTGCTCAATCGCATTTTTTACTGCTTCGTGATCAAGTGCATTCTGAAGTTCCTCCATCTCTGTCAGCGTACAGTTCGTAAGCTGAATTGTCAGAGAATTATGTTCTCCATATGGATTATTAATAAACACACCACTTCCGGTCTTTACATAGATCAGTCCGCGGTCTTCCAGTATACGCAGAGCTTCACGTACTGAATTTCTGCTTGTCTGAAGCATGGCAGACATATCACGCTCGGATGGAAGTTTATCTCCCGGCTGCAGATTATTCATCTGAATATAACGATAAATCGAATCCGAGATCTTCAGATACAGAGATTTTTTCTCGATCGGCTTCATCGAGATTCTGTTTCCCTGATCCGAAGAAGTATTTGTTTCATTATTCATCAAGTTTCCTCAATTTCCATGATTTTCTGCCTGATACAGATCTTATAATCAATAAAAGGACTCAATGTCCCTAATGGACACTGAATCCTTTTAATTATAAGGAAATCTTATAGAAACGTCAAGAGAGGCTCCCCGCTTAAACCGGTATTATTCCTCTGCTGATTTTCCGGATAACTGAAGATACGCTTCGTATGCCGGAGAATCTTTTGTGATCTTTTTGATTCCGAATCCTGTGAATCCCCAGAGAATTGCAAAGAATACACCTGTGTAGCAAAGAACTGCCCACGGAGCATACTGAACAGTCGGTACACCAAGTACAGATGTCATATATACACCTGCCAGTGACCACGGTACCAGCGGCTCTACGACGGTAATACTGTCTTCCAGAGATCTGGAAAGGTTTTTGGACTCAAGTCCACGTTTGATGTATTCCGGACGGATCGCATCTTCAAATTCTTTGACTGTTCTTCCGTCTACATATGTAACAGAAACATTGTATTTCGGTCCAAGGAACTCATCAAGAAGATGCTGTACCGGGCCATAACTTTCTTTAATACAGATTACATTGCTTCCTGCTGTGCAGACTCTTAAGATTGCTGCTGCGCATACTGCCATTCCTGCTGAAAATACAACTGCTCTTGAGCCGTGTTCCAGTGCTGCAATCTTTTTCTCAAGAAAAGCACCCGTCTATCAAGCCTGACTTTCCATATTACAGCCTGATAAACCGGTGCCCAATTATTTATTCAGTTCAACAATTCTTGTACATACTTTCCCGATCAGTTCCGGGTTGTGGCTGACTACCAGCATTCCGATATCCCGCCGTTCTGTCTCCTCTATGAGAAAATGCCAGATCTGGCTCTGGGTAATAAGATCCAGCATGGTTGTAATCTCATCCGCGAGAAGAAAACGTGTTCTCTGTCCCAAAGCCCTTGCAATGCAGAATCGCTGAAGTTCTCCTCCCGAAAGTTCTGTCGGAAATCTGTTCATCCAGTCGGGTTCTATTCCCAGCTTTTCAATCAGTTCCGAATCTGTCCTGTCTCCCTCTTCGATTACATTTTTCATGCGAAGTCTCGGATTGACCGCCTGCTCCGGGTGCTGCCAGATCATCTGTACCGGACAGTATGTGCCATACTCTTTAAGCGTTTTGCCGTCAAGAAGTACCTCGCCGCTTTGCGGCGTTTCGTATCCGGACAGGATCTTACACAGAGTTGTTTTTCCAAAGCCGCTGGGCGCTATGATTCCCACACGTTCACTGCTGTCCGCACTCAGGCTGAACTGACTCAATATCTGTCTGCCTTTTTCCTCATACCAAAAGGACAGATTTCTGACCTCAAGTTTCATAATATGCACCTCACATATCCACTTCCGGAAACTTTCCATGGAATTTCACCCTGACATTCCCGCGACGCCATGTCACATCGCGGTGCAAACGGACATCCCTGCAGATTATCTTTTACATAGGGCTGTACACCACCAATATAATGAAAACCATGCTTCGGCATTGCACGCCAGAGCGCTCTGCTATATGGATGGCGCAGAGTTTCTTCCCTCTCAAAATCATCCACCGACGCATCTTCTATCGTATGTCCGGCATAAAACACCTGTACCCTGTCCACCGTTTCCAACGCAAGCTCCAGATCATGTGTAATGACCAGAACGGCAGCCCCCATATCTGCAAGCTGCCGGAAATGTTCCATTGCACGTTTTGCAAGCTTCGGATCCAGTCCCGGTGTCGGCTCATCTGCAATAACCAGCTTCGGATTTTCGACCAACGCTGTAGAGATCATAATTCTTCTGGTCATTCCTCCGGAAAGCTCAAACGGATACTGCTCCTGAACCTTTTTGTCCAGCGAATATTCCTCAAAAATTGTATCCAGACGATGCTTCTTTTCTTTATCTTTCTGTCCTTTGCAGATCTGCCTCCCTACCTTCATCAGAGGATCCAGATAAGCCGTACTCTGTGGAACCAGAACAATCTCTTTTCCCCGCAGTTTTCGAATGTTTTTTTCAGTCAGAGGCTTTCCGCAATATCGTATTTCTCCACCCATTTCCGCATTATATGGCAGAATCCCCAGGATTCCATGTGCCAGCAGACTTTTGCCGGAGCCGGAAGAGCCGACTACTGCCACCATTTCTCCTGCGTGGATTGTGACACTTAAGTCTTTGATCACAGGCAGTTCTGTCTGTTGCATTCCCTTCTGGTACTGGGTAAAGGATATTTTCAAATTGTTGATTTCCAGAATTTTTTCCTTATCCATTTTAATCTCCTATTCGTGTGCACTGGCCGGATCCAGCAGTCTGCGAAGGTTTTCTCCTGTTGTATAAAAACATACAACGGTAATCACCAGCATGATTCCCGGAAACAGTGCAAGCCACCATTTGCCTGTGATCAGATATTTCATTGCTTCTGACAAAATAATTCCAATTGCAGGCTGCTCGTTTGACAGCCCGAACCCAAGAAAAGTAATACCGGATTCATGAAGGATCGCATGTGGAAAAAGAAGAACAAGTCCGACGATAAACTGCGGAAGCAGATGTGGAGCCATATGTTTCATCGCAATATACAGGTTGCTTTTTCCAAGTTTTCTGGCTGTTTTTATATAGATCTGTTCTTTGAGCTGCAGCACTTCACCTCTGATCAGTCTCGCCAGAGATGTCCAGTGCGTCAGCGCAACTCCAAGAATGACTCCCTTAAGTCCTCTTCCGCATGCGACACAGACAAGGATCAGAAGAAGCATATGTGGGATTCCCATAACCAGATCTATGATCCATGTCACAATGGTATCTGCTGTTTTTCCCATTGTTGCAGATACAACCCCCAGAATGAATGCCATGACCGCACTGAACGTAGCTGCACATACTCCTATGATGATACTGATAGAAAGTCCTCTGACTGTCCGCGCAAACATATCTCTTCCAAGCCAGTCTGTACCAAACGGATATTTCAGGCAGGGTGCAATGTTCTTTCTGGAAAAATCTGTAGCCCTTGCTGCTTCTTCGCAGAACAGACCGCCGATACAGACTGCTGCAAGAAACACCACTGCGATAACAAGCCAGAGTACCAGCGTTTTTCTGCGGTTCCATCTGTTTTTCATCTTCCCACACCCCCTCTTCGGATTCGTGGGTCAATGACTCCGTACAAAATATTTGCTATAAAGTTTCCTCCAAACACGAACAATGCGCTTATGATCGTAATCGCCATCAGAAGCGGCATATCACTTCCAAGACCTGCACTGACCGCTGCCTGTCCAAGTCCCGGATAGGAAAAGACCTGCTCCACAAGAACTGAGCCGCCAAAGATCTCGCTGATCGAAGCAAACTGAAGTGTCACGGCTGGGCCAAGGACATTTCGGAAACCATGATTTTTGAAAATCTGCCAGCTGCTCTCTCCTCTTGCTTTTGCAAAAAGCACGTAATCACTGTCACAGATGTCGATCATTTTTTCCCTGGTGTGCATGGCAATATTGGATATTCCTGTGATGGAAAGTGTCACTGCCGGAAGGATCGCATGACGCACGCGGTCAAAAAAAGTCACTCCGCTTGCCTCTACTCCAATCGGTACGCTTAATCCTATGGGAAGTATTTTGAGCCATACTCCAAAGATGATCAGCAACAACATGGCAATCCAGAATGCCGGAGTGCTGGAGATCACCAGACAGTATCCTTTGATAATCTTATCAATCGGCTTTCCACGATTCATACCTGCAAGTGAACCCAGCAAAAATCCGATCAGTCCGGACAAAACCCACGCAATGATCATCAGGAACAAAGAATTTCCAAGTTTTACCGCGATCACTGTCGTAACTTTCTGGCGATAAAGGAGAGATATTCCCATATCTCCCCTCACAAAATCCCTGAACCAGGCAATGTAGCGCTGCAGGGGCGGTTGTCCCACGCCCCAGTATTCTTCAAGCTTTGCAATCTGTTCCTGACTCATGCTTCCAAGGGCAGCCTGTCCGACATTCGCTTTCAGAGGATCGATCGGAGAAGCTGTCATAAGTGCAAAAGCAGCAACACTGACTGCAAACAGCAGAAGCAGCACTTTGATGAAATTTTTTAAAATAAATTTTGCTTTTAAATTATTCAAAATCTGTTACTCCCATGACCACTGATCTACGTTATTTACGATAGACCAGCCATGTCCGTGTGGATGGATCTTCTGGTCAGCCACCTTAAGTCCGTCTTTGACAAAGTACAGATGATCGATATTACAGAGCCAGATCCACGGGATATCACCTTCCTGTGTAATTCCGCTCTCGCCATCCCACTGTGCTTTTTTCCAGAGATCATAAGACGCTTCCAGATCACTGGATTTCAGTGCTTCATCCATGTATTTGTCTACGGTTTCGTTTGCATATGGAGAATATTCTGCAAGGCCGGTTTCGCTCATTGTATGATAGATGTTGTACAGTTCCATTGGTGTATGTGCACCCCAGCCCCATACAAGCGGCTCAGACTCTGCTCTTGTGTAGGCAGTATCCCAGTCAACACCCTCTGTTGTCACTTCAATTCCAAGTTCGGCAAGCTGGTTCTTACTGTCCTCTGCCAGTGCCTGACGAACAGAATCAGATGCCGGATACAGCATGGTAAATTCTGCACGCGCACCGTCTTTCTCACGGATTCCGTCATCACCTTCTGCCCAGCCTGCTGCTTCAAGAATTTCTTTTGCTTTATCCGGATCGTATTCTACTTCTGCTTCTTCATTGTACCATGGCATCTTGTCGCACACGCTGTATGCCGGAGTTCCATAACCGTTCAGAACATTTTCGATCATTTCTTCGCGGTCAATGCCAATATTGATCGCACGTCTTACTTCTACATCACTGGTAAAGTCATTTCCATAAGTTACTCCGTCAATTTCCTCTGCCGCAGTTGCCGGAAGATTAAATCCACGGTTGTCTACCGTCTGCACGCTGAACAGATCATATCCGTCAACCGTTATATCTGAATAGGATGCCGCTGTATGTGCCACGTCTACCGTGCCAGACTGAGCTGCTGCCAGTGCTGCATCTTCTTCCATGAAAAGAACTGTTACTTTTTTCATTTTTGGTGCTTCTCCATAGTAATCCGGATTTGCCTCAAAAATAACCTGCTGTCCTTTGTCCCACTGTTTCATGATATAGCGTCCGGAACCAATTGGATTCTGTCCGTAATTTTCATCATAAGCATGCTCCGGAACGATTCCTACAATTGCCATGGTATATGGCCAGACTGCAAATGGTGTATTCATATGGAATTCAACAGTTGTGTCATCCACCGCCACTGCTTCTTTCAGCATGGAAAAATCATTGACCGAACTGTTATCGCGGCAGTTATTGTATGTAAATGCCACGTCTGATGCTGTCAGCGGTTCTCCGTCTGTAAATTTAACATCGTCACGGATCTTAACGGTCCAGGTAAGTCCGTCATCACTTACCGAATAATCAGTTGCCAGGTCTTTCCCGATAGAAAGATCTGTATTGGTAATAGTAAGCGTACTCTGGATCAGAGGTTCATGTACGTGCTCTCCTGCGCCCCATCCATATGCCGGATCAAAACCAGATTCCGGCTCTGATGTTGTCGGCATAGTTACGATCACTTCGTCCTTCGCTGTACTTTCTTCCTGTGCTGCAAATACAGTCGCAGTTCCCCCTGCAAAGGATGCAGTCATGCAGACCGCCATCATAACCGCCAGTAATTTTCTCTTCATTATCTCATTTCCTCCTTTTGTTCTCATTTATGCACAATGCTGTTTCTATCAACATTTTCAGGATTTGTTTTTATTTATTATGCATAACAAGTTCTATCAGTATACCATCAATTTTGACCGCATATAACCGTCCCAGGGGGATATTGACCTATTCATATATCGCATAAATCCTGCATTTTTTTCATAGCTCTGTATCCCCCTGGGAGGCTTGTTTTTGCACTGCATTTTGTTAAAATATAGACAACACAAAGGACTTGTGTTACTACCGAATAAAGTGCACAGACCTCCACAATTGATGCACATTCAACCCATAATAAAAAAAGTACTTCCATTCCGCGGGAAGTACTTTTTTATGTCATTTTCAATTTCAATTCATGTTCTTAAATCTGCACCGGACCAAACGCATCCATCACTTCAAAATCATCAAACAGAAAAACATTTACAACTATACTTCCTGCCCTCCGGTTATTGTCGCTGATTATTATGCTGTTAATTTTATAAAACTGAATCTATTAATTTCTTTGTATAATCCATCTTCGGATGATCGATGATATCATCCGGAGTTCCGTATTCTACGGTCTTTCCATGATAGAGAACCAGGACTTTGTCACAGAAGGCCTGCACCAGTGCAAGATCGTGGCAGATCAGGATAAATGACAGATTTTCTTTCTGTTTCAGTTCGGTCAGCAGTTCCAGAATCTGTTTCTGCACGGTTACATCCAGTGCGCTGGTTGCCTCATCACAGATCAGGATGTCCGGACTGACTGCAAGTGCTCTGGCAATTGCTGTTCGCTGGCACTGTCCTCCACTGACCTGATGTGGATAGCGGTCTGCATATTCCGCATCCAGGCCGCATCTTTCAAGAAGATTTTCCACACGTTTCCGTGTTTCTGCGCGGCTTATCCTCATATTCCGAAGACTTTCCCCAATTCCGTCTCCCAGAGTACGTCTCGGATCAAAAGATTCCATCGGAATCTGAAAAACCATCTGGATATCCTGATAGGTTTTTCTCAAGCTTTTACCTCTGACATTAGTAATGTCCTTTCCCTTAAGAAAAATCTGCCCATCTGTCACCGGCTCCAGATGTGTGAGCATTTTGGCTATCGTGGTCTTTCCCGAACCGGATTCGCCCACGATTCCAAGGCATTCTCCCCGTTTCAGTTCAAAACTTACATCATCCACTGCAGTCATGGATTTTTTCCCGGATATAAAGACTTTTCTGAGATGGTCTGCTTTCAGGATAACATCTGTCATTTCAGCGCACCTCCTGATTTTTTTCCCGCTTCAGATAAAGCACGGAACTCATCAGTTTCTTTGTATATGAATCTTTCGGATGATCCAGAACCTCTTCGGTTGCTCCATAATCTCTTACCTGTCCGTTCCGGAGAACCAGTATCCTGTCTGCCATCATCCTTACAACACCGATATTATGAGTCACAAGGATCATCGCAGTATTATATGTTTTACGCATGATCAGAAGTTCTTCTACTACCTGCTTCTGAACCGTTACATCCAGGGCGCTGGTCGGTTCATCTGCCAGAAGCAGGTTCGGATGCATGATCATGGCTGTACAGATCCCTACTCTCTGATTCATTCCGCCGGAGAGTTCAAACGGGTAGCTATCCAGCACACGGTCACTGTCATCCAGACCAATCTTCTTCATGATCTCTCCTGCACGTTCCCGGACTTCCTTCTTGCTGATTTTCTCATGCTCTGACACTGCCTCATGTATCTGTGCCCCGATTGTCCGGACAGGACATAATGCGGCTTTGCAGTCCTGGAATACCATTCCGATCTCTGTTCCCAGAAGCTTACGGAGCTTTTTCTCACTCATATCTGTAATGTTTTCACCTTTGTACCAGATATCACCTCTTGTAACCATGCCTTCTTCACCCAAAAGTCCCATGATGGCTTTGACAATCGTACTTTTACCGCTTCCGGACTCGCCCACGATTCCAAGAATCTCGCCCTGTTTTAATTCAAAACTGACATCCTGAACCACCGGTTTTCCATTATAAGAAATTGTCACATGCTCTACACGAAGCAAAGAATTCATAATATTTTGTTCTCCTCAGACATTTACTTTACATCCAGATCTGCTGTGATCTCATAGTAATCACATGGATGTGCTGCCATTCCTGTAACATTTGACTTGGTTACGATTCCCATATTCAGATGAGATACAAAGAAAAAGGCGTCATCATCCAAAATATCCTGCTGAAGTTCTACTGCAAGTTTAGCTCTTTCATCCTTATCAAAAGTCTGGTGAAGCTGATCTGTAAGCTTTGTTACCTCTTCATTCTGGTAGTTTCCGTAATTTTTAGAGCCTGTCACCGTACTTGTAAAAAAGTATTCCGGATCTCCGGTCGGGGCTGTAGTTGTAGAGCTTACATATACATCAAAATCTCCACTCTTGGCAATTGTCATATGGTCAGATGTATTATTTACAACAACATCAATTCCGATATCTTTCAGTGTAGCCTGTGCATACTCTGCAAGCTTCGGCTGTTCGAGACGGGTCGGGTAAGTCAGCCAGTTAATGCTGAGTTTCTGTCCGTCTTTGTCTACATATCCATCACCGTCTGTATCTGTCCATCCGGATTCTTCAAGAAGCTTCTTTGCACCATCCGGATCATAGGAAACGGTTTCTACAGCGTCATTTCCATAGGAAAAGCTGCTCGGGAAGGCTGCTTTGGCCGGAACGCCACGTCCCTGCATGATCACAGAACAGAATCCGTCTTTGTCGATTCCCATCTCCACAGCTTTGCGGACATTCTGGTCTTTCATAATTTCTGAATCCATATTAAACTGTCCGAAGAAGCAGCGGCTTGTCGCACAGGAGTTAATGGTATAGTCTGAATTGTTTTCAAACAGAGGATAGTTATCATACTGCAATCCATAAGTTCCCTGAATATCTCCGGTCTGCAGGGCTGCTGTCAGCGCACTTCCGTCTGCAAAAGATTTGACAGTAACTTTGTCTACTTTTACTTCGCCGCCCCAGTAGTTCTCATTTTTGACCAGATCGATCTGGGTTGGAGTAACATTCTCTGCAATATACGGGCCTGTTCCTGCCACATTCGCTGAACCGCCTTCTCCCTGGATTCCATAGTCCATATCGATGATCGCACCATACGGATCACCAAGGTAATTGATGATTGCCGGACATGGCTCTGTCGTATAAATGGTAAGTGTCAGTCCATCCGCATCAATATGATCGATCTTGAGATCATACGGCGCACGGTCATGAACTGCAATCAGATCTTCCAGACATTCTTTCACTGCCTCTGCATCCATGGTACGTCCACTGGAAAACTTCACGCCATCACGAAGTGTGATCTTTACAGTTGTATCATCCACAAATTCATAATCTGTTGCAAGCCACGGCTCTACTTCCATATTGTCATTGTATTTGAAAAGAGTTTCTCCGACGCCATAACGAAGTGCGCTCCATCCGGAATAATTATCGTGCGGGTTTAATCCCGCATCTCCCATTTCCTCACTGTAACCAGTTGTGCCGTATACAAATGACTTTTCACCATCAGCCCATACACTTGTGGACATTCCTGCTGCCAGCATTACTCCTGTAAGAATTACCGCAATTAATTTCTTCTTCATAGTAGTTTTTCCTTTCTTTATATGCTTATCTCTTTGCTCTTTCTTTTGGATCCATATAGTCTCTGAGGGTATCTCCGAAAAGATTAAAAATCATAACCGTTATAAATATGGCAAGTCCCGGTGCAAGTACCATCCATGGTGAGATCTGAAGCATACTTCTTCCATCATTGATCATGCTTCCCCACTCTGCCATCGGCGGCTGTACGCCAAGCCCGAGAAAAGAAAGTCCGGCCAGTTCCATCATCATCGTTCCGATATCAAGAACCGAAGTAACCAATATCGGACCGGCAATATTCGGCAAAATATGTTTGAACATAATCTTAAATGTGCTGCTTCCCGACAGTCTCACCGCCATCAGATACGTTGAGTCTTTCTGTGCAAGAGTCAGTCCTCTGGCAAGTCTGGCAAACTTCGGCCATCCAATTACAGCCAGAGCTATGATTGCATTCTGAATACCTCCACCGAGCACACCGGCTACCGCAAGGGCAAATACAAGGCTCGGAAATGCCAGAAACAGATCGGACACACGCATCAGAACAGTATCCAGAATTCCCCCGCACCAGCCACATATAATACCAATTGCGGTTCCAACTACAGTAATGATTGCTACCAGAAGTAGTGTTGCATAAATACTCGTCGTGCTTCCCACCAGTACTCTCGAAAGCATATCCCTTCCGTAACGGTCAGTTCCCAGTATATGTTCTGCACTGGGCGGTTTCTGCGCCAGCAGAAGATCCTGCATATCCGGATCATACGGGCAGAGTTTCCGGGCAAAGGCTGCAATTACAAGCAGGATCAGTACCAGTATTGTAAACAAAATCAGCTTTTCTCTCACATGGTTTTTCTTTATTTTCTGCCTGCGGACAGTTATCGTTTTTTTCGTTTTACTCATACTCTGTCACCTCCCAGTCTTACGCGAGGATCCAGATAATGATAAATGATATCTGTGATCAGATTTACCACTACATAAATAATCGCCATCCATGCCACATATGCCTGAATGATCGGGTAATCTCTCATCGTAATGGCATCTACTGCCATTTTACCGACACCGTCCCACATAAAAATAGTCTCAACGATTGTGGTTCCACCCAGAAGATTTCCTATGGACAATGCCAGCAGCGTAATGATCGTAAGCATGGAAGATTTCATCACATTTTTCCAGATGATCACACTGCCTCTGACACCTCGCGCTCTGGCTCCGGCCACATAGTCTTTATTCAGTTCTTCAAGGATTGTCGCTCTTACCTGACGGGTATATTTTGATGCCATGGAGATTGCCAGCGTCAGCGTAGGCAGGACAAGACTTAACGCGACGTTGTCACTGGTAATGACCGGAAGCCATCCCAGTCTGATAGAAAAGAAATACATCAGCACCAGCGCCGCAAAAAAATTCGGCATGGAATTTCCTATGAAACTGAAAAAACGAATTAAATAATCGATCCATTTATTATGTTTTACTGCCGAAAGGATTCCAAACGGAATTGCGATCAGCATTGTCAGCAATACAGAAGAAACCGTCAGCATGATTGTTGCCGGAAGTTTCTCTATGAAAGTTTCATAAACATCTCTCTTCGATACATAGCTCTTGCCCATATTTCCGGTTGCCATTCCTGCAAACCACTTTGCATATTGCACAAGAAACGGCTGATCCAGCCCGTACTCTTTTCTTGTCTCATCAATGACTTCCTGTGAGACTGCCGAACCTGCATTTTCATACATATAGGTAACTGCATCACCGCCCGCCAGACGCATCATGGCAAAAGACAAAAAAGTGATTCCGATCAGAATCGGAATCAACTGAAGAAGTCTTTTTAAAATATATTTAATCATTCGTTCTCCTTCATGCCTGCATAGCATCAGACAACATATCCGCATGATAAATCGTAACTGTCCCGTATCCTCACAGTTACAATAATTTAACAATTACAGTCTAGCAAATGTCAAAAAAGCACACAACCCCGTGGGAGGGTTCTGTGCTATTCTTAAATTGAATACTTTATGCATGTTATGGAATAAGTGCGGATTAACTTTTTGAAAGTCTGCTCATCAGAAACTCAAGAAATTCCTGTATACTTTCATCCATTTCTTCTCCTCTGTGAAGGATATAGCCAAAAATAACTTTGCTGTCCCCCATATTCAGAGGGATTCCCGGTGCCGTGCCCGCCTTATTTTCGGAAAGATAGCTTCCGCTCACATTGGAGACTTTGCTGTTTTTCAGCATTCTTTCCATAATATAATCACTGTTGGTCAGCACGGAAATATCAAGGTCTTTCCACTGAAAAGCCTCCTCATTTACAGATCCGATATCAAAAAATTCATCCTGATAATTCTGTATGAACCGTACTCCCTCAAGCTCTCCCAGATTTACAGTCTCTTTTTCCAAATCATAAAGTTCTGTCTGCCGTCCCGGATAAAGGATCACATCTGTCTCATGCAGAGATACAAACTGCAGCTTGTTTTTTGCCAGTTCATGCAGGAAATTCTCTTTCTGCTGGCTCTGGATATAGACAAAACCAATGTCATCCATATAGTCACGGACGCGCTCCATAACACTTCGCACACCTGCTGTCGTCAATTGGAAATGATAGTTTTTTTCATATGTTTCATTATAAAAATCCACAAACAGATCGGCAAACCAGGAACTGGGATTCATGGAAATACGGATCCATTTTGTCATGCCGTTTGCCGACATATTTTCCAGAACTTCAACCTCATTTGTGATCCGGCAGGCATAATGATAAACCTTCTGTCCCTGTACCGTAAGGCGTATTCCACGTGGCAGCCGCTCGAAAAGCTGCATTCCGAGATTATCCTCCAGTGCCTTTATCACTTTACTGACACTTGATTGTGTAGAATAAAGGATCTTTGCCGCATCACTGAAAGAGCCGGCCTGCGCACATGTCACCAAATACTGTAATTGTTTTAAATCCATATGATTCTCCGCATATTATTATAATCTGTCCTGTTGTCTGCCTGTTATTTAACTGTCCGCAGCATAAACAGCGGAGTGGGATTATAAAATTCATCTTTTTCTAGATAAATCCTGCTGCTGATACCCAGATCCACTCTGAAATCTTTTACTTCCATAGAACCTAAGGTTTCCAGATCCCACGCCGGACGGCTGTAAGAACTGATTGGAAGCTGACGTTTGATCTCCTCGCACTCACGCATCATATCATCACCGAGAATGTTGTGTGCATGATTTTCCGGAAGATCTGCGACATTGGAAAAATCTGTGATTCCGTAGTTTGCATCAAAGTTAAGCAGAACCCCGCCTTTTTTCAGGACACGGAGCCACTCACCATAAGCATGGCTTACGTGCGGCAGTGTCCAGGTCAGGTTTCTGGAAATGATCACATCAAATGTGCCCTCCGGAAATTCCGGATTTTCGGCATCCATTACCAGAAATTCGCAGTCTGTTTTTTCCTCTGAGGCAAGAAGACGGGCATTTTTGATCATATCCGGTGTCAGGTCGATACCCGTCACCTGATGACCTTCTTTTGCAAGCAGAACAGAGAAAAATCCAGCACCGCATCCCACATCAAGAATACGCAGTTTTTTTCCTTTTGGAAGCTGCGCACGTATTTCTTTCATCCAACGTTCTGCCATGGCACTGTGCAATTCCTGACGTTTCTGCATGAGAAAACTGTCGCTTCGTTTTTCCCAGTAATTGACGATTCGCTCCTTGCGCTCATCATACCGGCTGACGATTCTTCCATATGTGACCATCGGACCATTTCCAAGCACCTGCAGCGTGCCGCACTGATAAAGAAGCACACCGTCAAACTCTGCGACACTGATTTCTTTTACATTGCCTTCATAATCGCGGACTTCTCCGAGAATATCACCTTTCTGGATCATATCACCGACTTTTTTAAACGGATACCAGAGTCCGTTTTCCTCGGCATCCTGATAGCAAATATCGGCTACATCCAGAGGATAGTAGGTACGGAAATCTTTCAGTCCCTGATAAATGCCCAGATGACAGAGAATATTACGGACATCCCTGCGGGTGGATCTGACTTCCTCATAAGTCCAGTCACCCATTCCTCCACGCTCGATCAGAATACTCGGGATTCCCTGTGAAACCGCATAGTTATAAGAACCGCCGGATGCCACATTGGATTTTACCATGTAAGGCACATCGACCTGTTCTGCCATCTGTCTCGAAAAGCTGACAACTTCCTCTGCTGCCGCTCCTGCATAATAAACATATGGAGTAAGTTTTTCATAATCGTCTCCGCTGTGCAGATCGATATAATAATCTGCCACCGGCTGCAATTCCTGAGAAACAGCCCATGCAAGACGTTCCATCTCCGTTCCGTCCGGATTTCCCGGAAATTCACGATTCAGATTCTTCCCATCTGTAAGCCCCATGCTGCCTTTTCGCGCTTCAAACGCCGGACGGTTCAACGCTTTTATGATGATGACCGTTCCTGTTACCTTCTCGATTTTCAGTTTCTGTGCAAGCTCGATGGCGGCCTGAATCCCTACATATTCACCGGCATGAACACCTGCTGTGATCAGCATGGTTTTTCCTGTGCCATGTCCATGCAGAACAGTCGCCGGCAGTCTGATCTCACCATTTGCAAGCTCCAGTTCCCCGTGCCACTTCTGTCCCGGCTGCACCGTTACATTTTTCAGATGAAAAGCATCTCTTTTTCTTCCTGTCAGCAGAAAAATCGGAGAAGTACTGTTGTTGATGATCTCTTCCTCTGTCCAGACCTCTTTCCATACTTCTTCATCGCAGGAAACATCAAGAAATCCTGCTTTCTGCATCGTTTCAATATCCCACTTCGGACGTTCCAGGCGGCTTAACGGAACCTGACGGGCAATTTCTTCCATCTTCTCAATATCGGTTCCGCTGTAATAATCTTCCACATTCTGCTCTTCCGTCTGCTTACGGTCTTTCTCGTAACTGCTTCGTTTCTCTTCATTATAAAGATGACCGTACCAGTCAGCATCAAAGTTATAAAGGACACCCCCCGGCTTCAGGACACGGAGCCATTCTCTGTATGCAAGGTCCGGACGCGGCAGATTCCATGTAACATTTCTTGTTACAATCACATCAAAACTGTTACTTTCCACATCGAGCGCCTGCGCGTCGCCTGTTTTCCACACAATACACTTTGTAAGCTCACCCGCATTGCTCTGTGCTTCTTTCAGCATTTCTTCGGTATAATCAATTGCAGTAACCTGATACCCGGCTTCTGCAAGAAGAATTGCAAAAAATCCCGGGCCGGTTCCTACATCGAGAATTTTAATCTCCTGCGGTTTCTTTTCCGGAAACTGATTTCCAAGCAGAGAAAGGAGTTTGTCCCTCCACATCGTTCTGCGGGCATCTGCCATTTCCTGCTGATTATATTCTGAATAACCTCTGGCACGGTTCGTCCAGTAGTCATGGATTTCGTTTTTCAAATTATTCATAAGTCTGTTCTCTTTTCATGCTTGTCATGTTGATCGGGGCGATTCATAATTTTTATTGCACAAAAGTAAAATTTTCTCTGAATTTCCACCCTCATATTTTTTCATTATATAAAAAAAGCATCCCCTCCACAAGCCTGTAGGGGGGATGTGTTGTTACAATTTTGACAAAGAAAATTGGACACATTGTTGCCCGAAAGTGTATTTCACTGTAGGAAGATGCTCCACAGGCAAATGGTCGGAAGTGACAGTAAGGTGGAAAAAATAACCATCTTTGTTGCAAACGGGGAATCTACCTGATATTTTTCCGCAAGGATACTTGTCGTTGCACCTGCCGGCATTGCCGCGAGAAGTACACATAAGCCAAGAACGGTTTTGCTGAGCGGAAGCATTCTGCATACGAGATAAACCACTGCCGGAATGATCACCAGTCTGTGCACTGTATATTTGACAACAGTCCAGTCCCAGAAATCTTTCAGGTCAATATCTGCGAGGATCATTCCGATAACCATCATGGACATCGCGGTATTGCAGTTTCCGACTGATGTGACTGCTCCGTCAAGTCCCGGTGGAAGCTGCGCACCGGTCACCATCATGATCATTCCGAGAACACAGGCAAGAATACACGGATGTGTCACGACTTTTTTCAGTGTTTTTATCTTATCACTGCTTCCGGAAAAAACGGCCAGGCCGGAAGACCACATCATAATTCGCTGTGGTATCAGATAGACGCTGGCAAGTACAAGACCTTCCATTCCATAGATTCCCTCAGCGATCGGATTACCGAGAAATCCGGCATTGGAACAGATCGTACCGTACTGGAGACATTTATAACGTCCCTCTGCTTCTCCCCTGAACATCAATTTTCCATAGATCACACAAAACACCTGAATACCGATGGAGATAAGAAGGATCTCCAGATAGTTTGTAAAATCGCCGTCCGCGGCACTTTGCGTAAATGCATGGAGGATGTTGCAGGGAAGTATCAGATAGATTACAAGATCATTGATATTTTTCTGCCCCTGCGGACCAATGATATGTATTTTTTTCATAAGAAATCCTACAGCTACCAGAATAAAGATCGTGAGCTGCAGTGTCAGCAAAGTTATCATAAATTTACTATATAGTGTCTGCAGTTTTATCGAAGACACTATTTCCTTTCTCTTTAATTGTGTTTCTGTGACAATTGTTCACCGTCTTTTGAGAATAACATAAACAACCACTTTAGTGTAGCACATCGCAGAAGTAGTCGCAAGAAGTCCGTTTGTACGCAGTTGTATACAAAGTCAGTTACTGTTCACAGAGCAGGAAGCTTTTCCCCTATACGTTGACGGGTTATTATATTTCCTGTAAGATGGAAATAAGGTTACGCAAATAGAATTACCCCGGAGGCTTTTAAATGAATAACTCTGTATGGGAAAAGCGGCGGAAACGTCTCTTTGAACTGATTGAAATCGGCTCCAACTACGATGCGTGGTGCTGGGGCTACGACTTTTTTAATACTTTTACGATCCTGCTGAATCTGACAGTCAGCATCATGTACACCTTCGATAATATGGAAATGAAATATGGCCCGCTCCTTTTGACGCTGGAGCGCCTGACAGTTGCTTTCTTTGCTATTGATTTCCTGCTTCGCGTATTTACAGCCAAATATCTCTATCCCGATGTCTCGGAACCGCGGGCAGTCTGGAAGTACCTGACTTCTTTTTCCGGAATCGTGGATATGCTGTCATTTATTCCGTACTATATGCCGTTTTTCTTCCCATCCGGTGCGGTCGCATTCCGTATGCTGCGAATCATCCGTATTTTCCGGCTGTTCCGCATCAATGCTTATTACGATTCACTGAATGTCATTACGGAAGTCATTGTCGGTAAAAAACAACAGCTCCTGTCCTCGGTATTTATCATTTTAATTCTGATGCTCTCTTCCAGCCTCTGTATGTACAGTCTGGAAAATAAAGCGCAGCCGGAAGTTTTTACAAACGCATTTTCCGGAATCTGGTGGGCCGCCTCCACTTTGCTCACAGTTGGCTATGGTGATATTTATCCTGTCACCACCATGGGCAAGATTTTCGGAATATTTATCGCATTTCTTGGTGTCGGTATGGTTGCCATCCCCACCGGTATTATTTCCGCCGGATTTGTCGATCAGTACTCTCGCCTGAAGCGAATCGGTGAATACGGACAGGAGGAGGATGTACATTTTATCCGCATCTGCCTTGACCAAAACGACAAATGGGTCGGACACCGCATTGCTGAACTTGATTTTCCACAGAGAATCATTGTTGCAGTAATCCAGCGTGATCACCGCATCCTCGTCCCAAAGGGTGATACGGTTCTGAAAGCCGGGGATGTAATGGTGATCGGTGCGGAATCTTTTCAGGATAAAGACCACATTAAGCTGAAAGAGATTACTCTCCAGCAGCGAAATCCATGGACAAATCAGAATATCCGGGATCTTGATATTTCCAGACATTCGATCATCGTACTTGTCAGACGCCACAAAAAGCTAATCATCCCAAGCGGAAATCTGACACTTCTTGAAGGAGATACCGTTATCCTTTATACCCAGACTCACATGGCGAATGCTGATGATCTGGAGATTTGAAAAATTATTCCGGCAGTAATTATGTCTGACCGATTTTTTAAATGGCTTAATCGGTATTTTGTCTGATTACTTTCAATCCGCTATTGACGGCTTTTCATGTTCTATGCTAAAATCTATCCAGGTTCGCAGGTATCTGCGTTTTTATCCAAAACATCGTGTGGACTTTTCTGGTTCAATGCTTTTTAAGTCTGGCTATTTTTCGCCACACAATTACCCTTTGCGGTAGTTGTGCGGCGTTTTTTTATGGATATTTACAGATACTAATTTGATGCTATTATGGAGGTTTGTTATGAATGATACATTTATGAAAGAACGGCCGGTCTTTCCGCTGATTTTATCCATGGCAATGCCAATGGTCATTTCCATGCTGGTCAATTCTCTATACAATATCGTGGACAGTTTCTTTGTTGCCCAGATCAGCGAAGATGCCATGACCGCGCTGTCGCTTGTTTTTCCTGTGCAGAATTTTTCAAATGCAATCGCAATTGGATTCGGTATCGGTATCAGCTCGCAGATTGCAATCTGTCTGGGTGCCGGCAATAAAGAAACCGCAAGCAAAGCCGCTACACATGGTCTGGCGCTGTCCGCCTTACATGGAATCCTGCTGACAGTCATCTGTATTTCAATCATACCAAAATTTCTTTCTGTTTTTACTTCAGATGAAAATGTCAGCAGCCTTGGCGTCCGCTATTCCACGATTGTATTTCTTTTTGCCATTGTGACCACTATAAACCTTGCGTACGAAAAAATCTTTCAGGGTGTCGGCAATATGAAGGTAACTATGATCGGACTGATGGTCGGCTGTGTTTCCAATATCCTGCTCGATCCTCTGATGATCTTTGGCCTTGGTCCGTTCCCTGCCATGGGGATCGAAGGTGCTGCCCTCGCAACAGGACTTGGTCAGGCACTGAATCTTGTCTTTTATCTGATTGTTTATAAGATGCGTCCGATCCAGGTACAAATCAGTCGCCGGTATCTCCATCCGGATAAATCCCTTGCATCACGGTTGTATTCTGTCGGCATTCCAGGCGCTTTAAATCTGGCACTTCCTTCTGTGCTGGTCTCTGCACTGAACGGACTTCTGGCTGCATATTCGCAGAGTTATGTAGTGATTCTCGGGATCTACTACAAGCTCCAGACTTTCCTGTATCTTCCGGCAAGCGGAATCGTCCAGGGCATGCGCCCGGTCATCGGATATAATTACGGTGCCGGAGAGCATAAACGTGTGAAAAAAATTTATTTTGTTACGCTGTGTATGAGTGGTGTGATCATGCTTATCGGAACGATCATCTGTCTGACTGTGCCGGGACAGCTTATCGGAATGTTCACCACCAATCCTGAGACAATTGCTGCCGGCAAAACTGCCCTTCGGATCATCTGCGCAGGTTTTCTTGTTTCTTCTGTATCTGTTACATCCTGTGGCGCCCTGGAGGGGCTTGGACGAGGCAGTGCTTCGCTGGTTGTCTCTCTCTGCAGATATCTGATCATCATTCTGCCGGCCGCGTTTATCTTAAGTCATTTCTTCGGGGCTGTTGGTGTGTGGAATGCATTCTGGATTGCAGAAGCTTTGACCACCGTAGTGTCATTTATGATCAGTCGGAAGGTTATCGGAATCGGGGCGTAGCCCCGAAGCCCCCTGTTGAGGGAGTTTCCCTTTCTGCAGTCTACCTTTTTTCATGTTCTTGTTGATTCCATTTGAACATTCCCCTATCAGAGTCCACCATTTTTCACTGTTTCATTGACTTTCTCATGACTTTCTCTCCCACAGGGTACCCAGTTTACCTACATTTCGTGGACCCCCTCATGACTTTCTCTCCCACAGGGTACCCGATTTTTCTCATTCCGATGACTTCCTCAAGTCTTTCTCTTCCACAAGTCATTACACCGCTCACTTTTTGATGACTTCCTCAAGTCTTTCTCCTCTGCAAGGCATTACACCCCTCACATTTTCTATATTCCCTCTTGACAAATACCCTTATGGGGTATATATTATCACCAGAATCATCATACCCCTACAGGGTATTAATCCGAATAATCCACTCACACTCAGAAAGGAGTCTTACCTGTGTCCGATTATAATTGTAATAAAGACCAGACAAATACCGATATTTCCGCAAACACAATGCCTTGCGATACCACATCCGATAAATCACCGGTCTGTTCCTGCTGCAGTATGAAGCACACAGACCGTTCAGAGGCTGACCGCAAGAAACTTGTCAACCGCCTGAAACGTATTGAGGGACAGATACGGGGAATCATAGGAATGTTGGAAAACGATGCTTACTGCAACGACATCCTGATCCAGTCTGCCGCTGTCAATGCCGCAGTCAACTCATTCAATAAAGAACTTCTCGCGAATCATATCCGAACCTGTGTCGCACGTGATATCCGCGCGGGCAAGGACGAGACAATTGACGAGCTTGTGGCAACTCTGCAGAAACTGATGAAGTAACTGTAACAACTGGATAAACATAAAAATGAAGAATTTACAAAAGAGGAATAAACATGAAACCAGCTGACATTATTATTTTACTGATCTTCCTTGTTGGCATGATCTTTGCAGCGCACAAGGCGTCATGCCTCTTGAAAGGAGATTCTCTCAGTATTTCATAAGGAGGTACCATAATGGAACAATATAACGTCACCGGCATGAGCTGCGCTGCCTGCTCAGCCCGTGTAGAAAAGGCTGTATCAAAAGTTCCGGGAGTCACATCCTGTTCCGTCAGCCTTCTGACAAATTCTATGGGGGTGGAAGGAACTGCCTCATCCCACGATATCATCACTGCCGTACAGCAGGCAGGCTACGGCGCCTCACTCAAAGGATCCAACAAAGAACAGGTTTCCATGTCCGAGGCTGAAGAAGCACTCGAAGACCACGAGACACCGGCTCTCAAACACCGGCTGATCGCCTCGACAGGCTTTCTCATTGTCCTCATGTATTTCTCCATGGGACACATGATGTGGGGCTGGCCGCTCCCTGCATGGTTCAACGACAACCACGTTGCCATGGGGCTTGTACAGCTTCTGCTTGCCGGAATCATCATGGTCATCAACCAGAAATTCTTTATCAGCGGCTTTAAGAGTCTGTGGCACCGCTCTCCGAACATGGACACCCTTGTCGCACTCGGTTCCATGACATCTTTTGTATGGAGTGTTTATGCACTCTTCGCCATGACCAGAGCACAGGTTGACGGTGATTCCGCCGCAGTCATGAACTACATGATGGAATTTTATTTTGAATCCGCTGCTATGATCCTGACTCTGATCACCGTCGGAAAAATGCTCGAAGCACGCTCTAAAGGCAAAACAACCGATGCATTAAAGAGTCTGATGAAACTTGCACCAAAAACAGCAGTCATTCTCCGTGATGGCCAGGAGACCTCTGTTCCGATCGAACAGGTAAAAAAAGGCGATATTTTCGTCGTGCGCCCCGGTGAGAATATTCCGGTCGATGGTGTGATCATCGAAGGTACCAGCGCCATCAACGAATCTGCACTGACCGGCGAAAGCATCCCTGTTGACAAAGCTGCCGGTGATCTTGTTTCCGCTGCCACCGTCAATCAGTCCGGATTTATCAAATGCGAAGCAACCCGTGTAGGCGAAGACACCACACTCTCCCAGATCATCAAAATGGTCAGTGATGCCGCAGCCACCAAAGCACCGATTGCTAAGATCGCAGACCGTGTTTCCGGTGTTTTTGTACCAGCAGTCATCACAATTGCGGTCATTACAACCATTATCTGGCTTCTGACCGGACATGAATTCGGCTACGCACTTGCCCGCGGAATTTCCGTTCTTGTCATCAGCTGCCCGTGCGCACTCGGCCTTGCCACTCCGGTTGCGATTATGGTCGGTAACGGCATGGGCGCAAGAAACGGCATCCTCTTCAAAACAGCAGTTTCTCTCGAAGAAGCTGGCAAAGTACAGATCGTCGCACTCGACAAAACAGGTACCATCACAAGCGGACAGCCTGAGGTGACTGACCTTCTCCCAGCAAACGAAATTTCTGAAACAGAACTTCTCACAATGGCTTTTGCCCTTGAGAGAAAGAGTGAGCATCCGCTTGCAAAAGCAATTTTAGAACATGCCGAAAACCTGCACCTTACCGCACCGGAAGTTTCCGGTTTCCATGTACTTCCCGGAAATGGTCTTTCCGCTGTGCTGAATAATGAAACCCTGATCGGTGGAAGTATGAAATTCATCAGCAGCCAGGTAAGTGTTCCTGCCGCTCTCTCCCGGAAAGCAGAGAAACTTGCCGAACAGGGAAAAACTCCCCTCCTTTTTGCACGAAACGGCAAACTGATCGGAATTATTGCAGTCGCTGATGTTATCAAAGAAGACAGCCCACAGGCAATCAGAGAACTTCAAAATATGGGCATCCGCGTAGTTATGCTGACCGGTGACAACGAACGTACCGCAAGAGCAATCGGTGCTCAGGCAGGCGTGGACGATGTCATTGCCGGAGTTCTCCCTGATGGCAAAGAAAGCGTGATCCGCTCCCTGAAGGAGCAGGGCAAAGTTGCCATGGTCGGTGACGGTATCAACGATGCTCCGGCGCTTACACGAGCTGATATCGGAATCGCGATCGGTGCCGGAACAGATATTGCAATCGACGCTGCCGATGTTGTCCTGATGAAGAGCCGCCTGAGTGATGTTCCTGCTGCGATCCGTCTCAGCCGTGCTACCCTGAAAAATATCCACGAAAATCTTTTCTGGGCATTTTTCTACAATGTCATCGGTATTCCGCTCGCTGCCGGTGTCTGGATCCCGATTTTCGGCTGGACACTCAACCCGATGTTTGGCGCTGCAGCAATGAGCCTCTCCAGCTTCTGCGTCGTTACAAATGCCCTTCGTCTGAACCTGTTTAAAATTCACGATGCAGGAAAAGACAAAAAAATAAAACAAGCTACTTCCATTGAAGTAAAAAATGATTATAATATAAAAGAAAAGGAGCAAAAAACTATGGTAAAAGTTACAGTTAATGTAGAAGGAATGATGTGCGGACACTGCGAAGCACATGTAAATGAAGCAATCAAAAAAGCTTTCGGCGCAGAAGATGTCGTATCTTCCCATGAAAGCAACACAACTGTTTTCACAGCACCGGAAAGAGTTGACGAAGACAAGATCCGCGCTACGATCAAAGAAGCAGGATATGAGGTTACAGGAATTACTCAGGAGTAATACCAAACCATACCGACTTATAGGTACAATCATCAGACGGTTCCGCAGAATATTTCCCGGAACCGTTTGTTGCATGTCCTGATATAAACAAAAATACTTCGGGAATATGCAAAACACTATTTAACTTTTGGGGGAGCTTATGAACAACACACAGGATAATAAAAATCCGGAAAAAACTCACGATCTGCACTATTACGCCGGGCACATCCAGTATGACATGACAAATCTGATCAAGTGGCTGCTTCTCGCAGTCCTGACCGGACTGACGGTCGGTTTCATCAGCAGTCTTTTTGCACGGGCACTGAAATTTGTTACAACTTACCGCACGGAACACTTCTGGGTGTTCTTTCTGCTGCCCGCTGCCGGCCTTGTCATCGTCTTTCTCTATCAGAAACTCGGACAGGACGATGGCGGCACCAATCAGGTACTTTCCACCATCCGCTCACAGGATGACGTTCCCTTCCATTCTGCTCCGCTGATTTTCATTTCTACGATCCTGACACACTTTGCCGGTGGTTCTGCCGGACGTGAAGGTGCAGCGATCCAGCTTGGCGGAAGCATCGGTAATCAGCTCGGAAGCTGGTTCCGTCTCGACGAAGAAGACCGTCACGTCATGGTCATGTGTGGAATGAGCGCTGCTTTCTCCGCTGTTTTCGGTACTCCGATGGCTGCGGCTGTTTTTTCCATGGAAGTAGTCAGCGTCGGTATCATGTACTATGCAGCACTGGTTCCATGCGTGATATCTTCTATTATTGCTTCGGAATTTGCTGCCAACTTCGGAATCCATCCAGAATCTTTTCACGTTGTAGATATTCCGGATCTTACTGTGGAAACCGGTCTGAAAATGGTTCTCGTCGCTGTCGCATGTGCCGCGATCAGTATCATTTTCTGCATGACATTGCAGGGAATCAGCAAACTTTACACGAAATATTTCAAGAACCCCTATATTCGTATTGCTGCCGCCAGTGCGATCATCATTGCGATCACTTTGCTTTTACGAACTACTGATTACATGGGCGCAGGCAACAATCTGATCGAGCTTGCCATTGAAGAGGGACAGACGCGTCCACTGGATTTCTTCTGGAAAATTCTTCTGACCGCGCTGACCATGCGTGCCGGATTCCGCGGTGGTGAGATTGTTCCGTCGTTCTGCATCGGCGCAACTTTCGGATGTCTCATGGGGCATCTGATAGGGCTTTCCCCGTCTATCTGCGCGGCCGCCGGAATGGCAGCACTTTTCTGCGGTGTTACCAACTGCCCGATCACCTCGATCCTGATCGCATTTGAACTCTTCGGATTCCGTGGTGTTTCCTATTATCTGATCGCAGTTTCCATCAGCTATGCCGTTTCCGGTTATTACGGACTGTATAAAGATCAGACGATCGTATATTCTAAATATAAGGCAAAATATATCAACCGTCATACCAGATTTTAAACTGGTATGGCGGCTTCTTTCATTTTAGATCTCAAAAATTGTTTTGTATTAAACTGCTCTCACAATCTTTGATATTATGTTATAAATTTAACATGTATTTTATCAAAAACTTAACTTGTACAATGAAAATTATATGTTAGAATAAAGGTGTATTTTTTAGGAAAAGTAGGAGGAATTTGAATGCGCAAAACAAAAATTATCTGTACCCTTGGTCCGTCTACTGACAAAGACGGTGTTCTGGAAGAATTAATTAAAGAAGGAATGAATGTAGCACGTTTTAACTTCTCTCATGGTTTACACGATGAACAGAAAGGCCGTATTGATAAATTAAAAGAAATCCGCGCACGTCTTAACAAACCAGTTGCAGCGCTTCTCGATACAAAAGGTCCTGAAATTCGTATCTGCGAATTTGCAGATGGAAAGATCACTCTGAAGGAAGGTCAGGAATTTACTCTGACTGCAGATGAGATCGAAGGAAATGAAAAAATCGTTTCTGTTACCTACAAGGATTTATATAAAGATGTCAAACCTGGCAACAGCATTCTGATCGATGATGGTCTGATCGGACTTGAAGTCAAAAAGATCAAAGGTCATGACATTGTCTGTACCGTTATAAATGGTGGTGTCCTCGGCAACAAAAAAGGTGTAAACCTTCCGGGCGTAGAGGTAAATATGCCATTTATCAGCCCGAAAGACCATGACGATATCCTTTTCGGTATCAAAGAAGGATATGATTTCATCGCTGCTTCCTTCACCAGAACAGCAGCCGATGTCAAAGAGATCCGCGATATCCTCGAAAAAAATGGCGGCCACGACATTAAGATCATCGCAAAGATCGAGAACCAGCAGGGTGTTGACAACATCGACAGTATCATCGAAGCCGCAGACGGTATCATGATTGCCCGTGGTGATATGGGTGTTGAGATCCCGCTTGAAGATGTTCCGGTTATTCAGAAAGATATTATTGCCAAAGTATACAGTGCCGGCAAACAGGTCATCACAGCAACTCAGATGCTGGATTCCATGATCAAGAATCCACGTCCGACACGTGCAGAGACTACAGACGTTGCCAATGCCATCTATCAGGGAACAAGTGCGATCATGCTTTCCGGTGAAACTGCTGCCGGTAAATATCCGATTGAAGCACTCAAGACGATGGTCAAGATTGCCCGCCGTACAGAAGCAGATGTTGAATACAACCAACAGTTCAGTGTTCGTACAAAAGGTGACACGACCAACGTAACAACAGCGATCTCTCATGCTACCTGCATGACAGCCATCGACCTGAATGCAAAAGCCATCATCGCAGTTACCCGTTCCGGCAACACTGCACGCATGGTTTCCAAATATCGTCCAGGATGCCAGATCATTGCATGTACTCCGGATGAACGTACATGGCGTCAGTTAAACATGGTATGGGGTGTTGCTCCGATCCTTACAAAAGAAGAATACAGCATGGAGATCCTTCTCCTTCACGCCACAGAAGCTGCCGAAGAAAACGGCTATGTAAAAGAAGGCGATGTTGTTGTTCTGACTGTCGGAGTTCCGCTTGGACGTTCCGGAAACACCAACCTTCTTAAAGCTACAGTTGTAGGCGAATATTAAAATTAAAGCTAACGGGGCATATCGCTTTGATATGCCCCGTTAATTGTTTATTTCTTATAAACAGTGATCACAATTGGATCTTCCACCTCATCGTTATAAGCTCTAATCCAGTAATGTTCTTCATTTGCATTTTCATCTGCATTTGCAGAGTCTTCAGCGTTTTCTTTATTTTCAGTTTCATTATCTTTTTCTGGTGTTTCTTTAACCGCCTTGTCGTCCTCTCTCTTCTCTTTCACATAAGACAGTTCCACAGATGGTTTCGCACCTTCTGTACCTTTCAGTACGATCTGATTCTTTGTTCCCTTGACTGCACCGTCAAGATCTGTTGAAAACTTCTGAATATTTTTTCGGATTACAAAACTTCCGCCGGTTGAAGTCTTCATTGTAATCGTTGTCTTATCCTCTGTAACCTTTACAATATTCAGCATTTTATTGTTTTCCGTCAGAGTCAGAGTAATTTTATCCTTTTCATACTCCACATGAATTCCAAGTTCACCTGCCGTTTTGCCTGCATTTAAAGTAAACCAGTCATTTGACAGATCTTTCGCATTTATGATGGAAATAGATTTCAACGTTTTCGCTTCACTGGTAAGCGAAAATCCATTTTTGATTTTTTCAATCTCTGTAGATATCGCCAGATCCGTAATGTTTCCCTGTTCATCTCTGCTGATTCTGGCAGTGTTGTCCGCGACAGTTTTACCCTCGATCTCCTCGACTTCCTCTGGATGCTTTGCATCTTTTGCTACTTTAATCGTGTGAGAAGCTGTTGTCGGATCATATTCTGCTACAACTTCTGTGGAAGTGGAAGAAGCATAAGTTGCATATTCTTCATCAACATCCACATCCGGGAGTTCTTCTTCGTCAACCGCTGGTTCCTCTGTCTTATCAGAATCTTCGTCGGATTCATTTCCGGTATCCGGCTTTGTCTCACCATTGTTATCCGTCTTATCATTTTCGTTCGGATCAGCCGGACCATCCGGCTTTTCATTGTTTCCCGGGTTATTGTCTTTGTCGTTATCCTTGTTGTCTTCTTTTCCGTCTGTACCCGGTTCTTTTACAGAAATGATATTGGTTTCCGTATAATCACACTTTTCTCTTTTACATTTATAAACAACTTTTCCCGGAGTATCTTCTGTGGCTTCTTCTGTAGAAACCACCTCAAGGTCATGACCAAGTGCCTTTTTGAGGTCACGTTTTTCCTCGTAACCACAGCTCTGACACTTCCAAAGTACATATCCTGCTTCTGTACAGGTAGGTTCCACTACCTGCACTTCTTTCATCTCATGTTCTTCCCCACATATCTCGATATCCGTATCCGGATTATTTACTTCCTCTGCCTGTGCGTAAACTGCAGAACTTCCTGACAGGGACACAGCAAGTAAGACTGCAAGAATTCTACTCTTTTTATTTCTTCTCATACGAATTTTCTCCTTTGTATAGAAATACGGTAACTGTTCAGTACCCTCACAGTTACGAGTCAAAACAATACTTTTATCTTATCATTAATTCGTTTTAACGATATAAAGCAAGTCCAAAACGGGCCATTATCCGCGATTTCTTTTGATACACCGCATGATAACAGCCCGAAACAGGGATTACTTATTTAGTTTTAGCAAGATCTTTAATCACTTCTCCTGCAATGATCAGACCGACTACGGACGGCACAAATGCAGTGGATCCCGGAATATCACGACGCTCCGTACATTTATGTGCAGCTCCCGGAGGACAGATGCAGTTAGTACGACAGCTGATTGACATATCTTCAATCGGTCTGATCGGCTGTTCTTTTGAATAAACTACTTTGAGTTTTTTCACTCCACGTTTCTTTAATTCACGCCGCATGACCTTCGCCAGCGGGCAGACAGATGTTTTATAAATGTCAGCCACTTCAAAAGCAGTCGGATCCAGCTTGTTTCCCGCACCCATGCTGCTGATGATCGGAACTCCGGCTTCTTTTGCCTCCATGACAAGCTGAATCTTCGCAGTCACAGTATCTACTGCATCTACCACATAAGAATACTGCGAAAAATCAAATTCATCCTTTGTTGCCGGCAGGTAGAAACATTTATGAACATTCACCTCGACCTTCGGGTTGATGTCCAGAATACGTTCTTTCATAACATCTACCTTGTATTTGCCAATTGTACTTCTGGTCGCAATGATCTGTCTGTTGAGATTTGTCAGACATACTTTGTCATCATCGATCAGGTCAATTGCTCCGACTCCGCTTCGTACAAGTGCCTCGACAGTATAACCGCCAACTCCGCCGATTCCAAATACGGCAACACGGGAGCCGGACAGTTTCTCCATCGCCTCTTTGCCAAATAAAAGCTGTGTTCTGGAAAACTGATTCAACATTTATTTCTTAATCTCCTTATCTTCAAGTGTTTCGTTCATACTTCCGGTACGGTAACCCAGAAGATCCAGTGTTACATAATCAAAGCCATATTCTTTCAGTTTCGATGCAATCTTCATTCTGTTTTTTTCTTCAACAATCTTTGTGATCTCTCCCGGAAGAACTTCGATTCTTGCGATATTTCCGTGAATACGGACGCGTACCTGGTGGAATCCCATGTCAAGAAGAAGCTGCTCTGCTTTATCAACCATTCCAAGCTTTTTCTCATTGATCGTTTCTCCATATACAAAACGTGAAGAAAGACATGCAAAGGACTGTTTATCCCAGGTCGGAAGTCCCATTTCTTTGGACAGTTCGCGGATCTCAGCTTTGGAAAGCTCTGCCTGGCGAAGCGGGCTGCTGACGCCAAGCTCCTTAACTGCGATCAGCCCCGGACGGTAATCTCCGTTGTCATCCATATTGGAGCCTTCGGCTACAGCATTCATGCCGTTCTCCTTCGCAATCTCCCAGATTTTCTCAAACAATTCGTGTTTGCACAGATAACAACGGTTCTTCGGATTCTGTCGAAAACCGTCGATATCCAACTCTTCGGATTCAACGATGATCTGGCAGATTCCGTTTTTTTCACAGAATGCTTTTGCTTCTTCTAATTCTCTCTTCGGGAAAGAACAGGAACTCGCCGTAACCGCGATCACCTTGTCACCAAGAGCTTCCTGCGCCGCCTTCAGAAGAAATGTAGAATCCACTCCACTTGAAAACGCAACTGCTACACTTCCCAGTGCTTTGAGATTCTCCTGTAGTACTCTATATTTATCATGAATAGTCACTATAAAGCGCTCCTTTTAACCTAGTATTCAAGTGTGTATTATAGCATAACAAGCCCTTCTCTACAATATATCATTCAAAATCAAACCGTCTGACTTCGCAGTTTTTAACCCCAAAAGTTGCGTACTCTTCGTTTGTCATTTCATAGAAATACGACTGGATGACTCTGGAAATTCCATTATGTGCTACAAGAATATATGTTTTATGATCGGACTCTTCCCGGATTTCATCGAGCAGATTATAAATTCTCTGTGCCAGATGAAGCATGGATTCTCCACCGTCATATCTGGTCACAAACTGCTGTTTTGCCTTCTGGAACTCTTCTCCGTTTCGCGGAGTTGATTCATATTTTCCGAAATTCTGCTCGATCAGTCTCGGCTCAACGCGCGCCGGAATACCTACAATCTCCGAAATATGTTTTGCTGTATCTGCTGCACGCATCAGCGGAGAATAAAGGATCTCATCTGCGTGGATTCCCTGTCGCAAAATTTCCTGTCCTGTCTCAATTGCCTGCTGATGTCCTTTTTCCGTCAGTTCGATATCTGTTGCACCACAGATTTTATTCGCAACATTCCATACAGTCTGTCCATGTCTTATAAAATAAAAATGTCCCATAATCTCTAACTCCTATTCTTTACACCATCGTCATCAGCACGGTTCCCACCATAATAAGTACAACACCCACCGCGGATTTCCGTGTCAGTTTCTCATGGAATACGATCCACGAGAATGCAATCGTCACAAGAATGCTCAACTTGTCAATCGGGACAACTACGCTCGCCGGTCCTTCCTGCAATGCCCGGTAATAGCAAAGCCATGAAGCTCCTGTCGCAATACCGGACAGCTCGATAAACAAAAGCTCCTTTTTCTCAATCTGTCTGACTTCATGCTGTTTGCCTTTCATAAAAACCATCAGCCATGCCATTACCAACACAACCGTCGTTCGTATTGCAGTTCCAAGGTTGGAATCCACACCGGAAATACCGATTTTTCCGAGGATCGCTGTCAAGCTCGCAAAGACAGCCGACAATACCGCATAGATCAGCCAGCTTCCGTCTTTCCCTGAATTGTCGGTACTTACTTCTTTTCGTGTGATCATCATCATCGTTCCGACACCGATCAGACAGACACATCCAGCCTTTGCCCATGATAATCCTTCATGAAGAAAAATCAGCGCAAGTAAAATCGTCAGAATCGTACTGGACTTATCAATCGGGACAACTTTATTGATATCCCCCTTCTGAAGTGCATGAAAATAGCACAGCCATGATGCCCCTGTCGCCAGCCCGGACAGAACAAGAAAAAGAAGTGTATGTCCACTGATATCCTTTATTCCGGATAGTGTCCCTGTTACAAGCACCATCAGCCATGAAAAAATAAGCACCACGATCGTTCTGACTGCTGTCGCCACATCAGAATCTGTTTTCTGAATTCCACATTTTGCAAGAATCGCGGTGATTCCTGCAAAAAACGAAGATCCTATTGCAAATAAGATTCACATATTGATTCCCCTCCTATCTTTCCCTTATATCAACATTGTCATATAAATGGGCATTTAGACAGATTTCATTATCTGATAGTATTGTATCACGAAATCACAAAATGTTTTTCTATAGTTTTTCACGAAATCGCAAAATGTTTTTCTGTGGTTTTTCACGAAAATGTGAAATGTTTGTATGTAGCTATAGTACTTACCATAACCAGCACACAAAAAGAGCAGGTTTTCACCCGCTCTGTTCTGTCAGTCTTCATCAAAGTTTGCTGCGTATATGCCCTCCGGAAGTCTCATTGTAAGAATTCCGAGGTTAAATTCATGATCCATGATCGTAATGTGATACTCAAAAATCACATCGTCCTCAAATTTGGACAGTAACACATAACTGCCGTTTTCTTTTCCCTCGATCTGATCACAGATATCTTCATAAACAGCCTGGCCGGAAATCTCTCGCGGATATCCTGCTGCTTTGATTTTCTCCTCAATTGCCTGATATAATTCGTCCACTCGTGCGTCCTCCTTTAATACCGAACTCCGAATCTTCGTTCTTCCTCATCCACAGAAATCTCACGTCTTCGGATATCGTCAATCTCTATATACCGGTCATTGTAAAGTGCCTGTACGATCTTGTCAATATCTTCTTCCAGTCCCTGCAGTTCTGTCGAAACCGATCCGTCATATTCATTTCTCGCCCATCCGGTCACACTGTATTTGTCTGCCAGATAACCAAGTTTGTAGCGGAAGCCCACACCCTGAACTCTTCCATAAAACTGAATGGATTGTCTTATCCTGTGCATGTCGTTACCTCCGTATCTGATTCCCTGCGTTCTTTCTTCCGGAAAGCTTTGCTTCCAGAAATTTCACAATCAGGTAGCCCACATATCCTGCCAGGATTCCAAAAACCATACCACCCAGAACATCCGTCGGATAATGGACATACAGATATAATCTCGATACTGCAATCAGACAGGCAAGTACCAGTGCCGGTTTCCAGAGCTTCTTTTCGCCTGCGAGATATAACGCAGTAACCGAAGCAAAAGATGCGGCTGTATGTCCCGATGGGAATGAATAATCGTGAAGCTTTGCCACCAGTAACTGCACACTGGTGTTTACATCGTATGGTCTTGTTCTTGCTACCAGATTTTTTACTGCTACATTGCAGATCAGCAGATCCATGATCAGTGCTGCTGCCATAATGATTCCTGTTTTTCTCATCTTTGGTATGATAAGAAAAAGCAGTGTCAGGATAATCCAGAAAATCCCCGCATCTCCCAGCTTTGTGATCGATGTCATAATTTTATCCAGAATCGGTGTATGTAACGTCTGGAACCAGTCAAGAATATTTAATTCCATCTCTCTTCCTGCACTTTCTAGTCTATTTTTATAAGCGCTCCGTAAGCCGCGTTCAGTCAGGGCACATCATCTCAGCGGATTTTACGCATCTCACCATCGATCAGAAATACCTGATCTCCTTCATTGATATCCAGCTCATACAGCCGGGCATCTTTCTCTCTGACTGTCATTTCTTCACCTGTATAATTACTTTTCAGAAGGACATTGTCCTTCACTGCCATCCCATCCGGACGTCCCTCACATCCGAAATCCGGCTCATCGATTCGTAGAACATTGAATGTCTCAAGCATGTCTGTCTCCCCTTTTATTACCATTGTACTGCCGTGTATCTGTTATTCCTTTTCCCCTTCATTTGCATCTTCCATTGTGATGCATTCCTGCATCTGTGCTTCTGTATAATGCAGACGCAGTACAGCCTGCGGCCAGTTGATATTGACTGCTGCTGTCTTGTTTTTTTCTTCACCGGCCTTACGGATAAGTCCAAGAAGTTCATTCAGAACTTCTCTTGTCAGGTAACCGCCTCTCCAGTGAAATGTCAGCGTTTTTCCCTTTTTTGCTGCCTGAAGTGAACGTTTATACACATCTTCTGTCTTTGTAAAAGACAGCTTCTTTTCTCTGTAATAAAAGTGATCGTGATCTGTACAATGAGGTGCTGCTGCGATCAGTGGCTCATGATCCCGGAATATACTTTTGTCATCAAGATTGAAATAATCATAACGAATATCTTCGACTTTATCACTGTTTCCGAGTGTATTATCAAAAGTCGCATCCAGATGATAATAAGTCCCGCCGATCCGGACAATGTTCCAGGTATGACGGTATTTGATACCTTTTTCCGGATTGTTTCCACATATTGCGATCACGCACCAGACGCCCAGCGCATCCAGAAGGACTTTTACCGCTTTTGCAATGCCCTCGCAGACACCAACGCCCTGTCCGAGCGGGCCGATGATCTCATGGGAATAAGCTTTTTTCAGCTTGTCATAATGTACATTCTGACAGATAAAATCATGTACATATTTTTCTTTTTCCCATTCGGACATGTCCTTCGCCGGACGCACAAGCTTTTCAACTCTGGATTTCATTGCTTTCTGATGCTCTTTTATTTTGCCTTTATCAAACAGATATTCCGGAACAAAAACAATATTCGGTGATTCTTTGTAATATCGGTATTTATATCCCGTTGCCCAGAAAATCTCCGGATGGTCCAGACGCAGCTGGAAAAAGACATTATACAAAGTTTCTCCGTCCAGTGCCGGAATCTGAAACTCATCCGCCAGTCCGGAAATCCCCTGAAGGATTCCATGATAAGCAGCCTGTTCCTGTTTATTCATATGGTTGTAGTAATACTGTTCCATAACTTTCTCCCGAGGTTTTTCTCAGAGCATTGCAGACAACTCCGCTTCCTGCTCCTCTATTTCATGGAATACTGCATCATTTCATAATGTAGAATACATCCCTCATAGATTTCCATCGGAAGCAGTGCTCTCGCCACCAGCTTCAGTTCCTCCTCCGGTCTGTCGATTCTCTGCAGATGTGCATAATCTCCATCAATCTGTTTCACTTCATAATCACATTCTAACATCAGTATTTTCCTTTCTCGTAAATCATATTTTACATTCTCAGTTTCTTTCGAAATTCTCTTAATGTATCTTTCTTTCGGAAGATAAACATCCCCGCCAGGACCAGAAAACTGATGCCCGTACAGAGTACGGACGGCATCGTATATTTTATGATTCCAATCCAGATGAAGACTGCCGGAAGGCATCCAATCATTGCTGCTTGAAGCAGATAATACAGATATTCTTCCCTCTCCAGATGGCTGACTTTTGCGATTACAGGGACACTTCCAAGCACTGCAAGCGCTCCAAACGGAAACACAAAATCTACGGACCAGCCTTTCCATCCGATAAAATGATCCCATAATACGCACAAAACCGTAATGAGCAGCAACTGCCATACCAGGTTTTTGAGGATGTTTCTGCGTTTAAAATATGCCACTCCGACAACCATCCATGCACACAGACAGCCGGCCGCAGCAAACCAGAACCAGTTCAGTGTCTCCAGCATCAGATAGTTGATCATTCCACAGATCACAGATACGGCAAGACACAGAAAACTGAATGTCTGTAAAACCTTTTTCTCTTCTTTTTTCTGCTGCTCCCCACATCCGGGAAAGTCATTTGTCTCTTCTTTATATGGAATTTCTTCCTCATGCAGCATACGCATAAAATTCTTCTGAATGCTGTCATCCGGAATTTTGGATGTAAATCCAAGCACCATCTGATCTTCATATGAACAGGAACAAAGCTGCAGAGAATTGGTACTTGCAAAGATACCAAATCGTTCAATATACTCTTGGTATTCTTCCGGAAATCTCAGAATACCAATATTAGAATACACGGCTGTAATACTCCTGCTGCCAAGATTCGCCCCCACCATCATAAAATATTTCTTGATTTCAAGCGGCACCGCACGTATTACCGGATTCTTTTCCAGACGCACATATCCGTTCATATCCATCGCTATTTTATCTTTTACAAGCTTCTCTTTGAACTGTTTTTTTACATCATATAATACATTCTGAAAGGTTGTCTCATCAGAAAAAGTATATCCAACTTCAATCCATCCGAAGAAATTCCCCATCGACTGAGACGGAAAATAATTGCGCAGATTGACCGGAATCATCAATGCAACTGGCTTCTTCTGCCGATTCTTCGGAATCTCCTCATGTATCGAACAAAGTAACATTGCAGTAAGCAGAACCGTAATCGAAACACCATAAAAGCGAGCTTTCTCCAGCGTCTCCTTTACCGGGACAACTACCTCTGTGATCTGCATATCTGCATGCAGTAATTTTTCGCCTTTCAGCTTCACAGCTGACTGTTTTTTCTCTTTGTTTTTCGGAATATCCGAGGAATAATACTGTGAAAAGCTGTCTTCTTCCTGCGCTCCGGGTGTTGGTTCCTCCGGATGTTCCACACGTGGTAAATCTGCCTCCGGATGCATCAGAATCAGATAATTCTGTACCAGTTCACTTAAGAAATTCATTGCTCCGGTACCGTCTGTCAACGCATGATACACCTCAAAATTAATGCGGTTTTTGTAATAACTCACCTGAAATAAAAGGCTTTTTTTATCCGGTATATACAGGCTGCTGCACGGTGGTCTCTTTTCCTCTTTTACAAATGCATCTATATCCCTTCGCTCCAGATAGAACCAGAACAGTCCCTTTCGCAGAACTGCACGGAACAACGGATATTTCTCCATTGTCTGGTCCAGTGCCCGCTGCAGAATTTCACTGTCTACAGTCTCTTTTAACTTACAGTAAAACCGAAAAACTCTGGTATCATTTTTGTCTGTTACAAGTGGAAAAGCCAGTGCTGCATTATCTAATTTTCTCCATTTTGAGTATCCTTTTTCCACGTTTATTCGCTTCCTTTACTTAAAAAACGATTCATAATATCAAAACTTTCCTGCACATGCAAAAATCTGATTCCAAGTGCAAAATAACCATGAAGTGCATCCGAAATCCTGTGTATTTCTACATGATTTCCGGCTTCTTTTAATCGTTTTCCATATTCTTCGCCCTCATCACGGAGAGGGTCAAATTCCGCTGTAAGAATCAGTGTGTCAGGTAAATTTGTATAGTCTTTTTCCATCAGCGGAGAGAAATACGGATTATTTCGGTCCTCTGCACAGCTCTCATAAAGCGTCAGATAGTCCTCCATTTTTACTGCGGTAAGGAGATAATTTTCTCCGTTTTCCCGCACGGATCTGTAGGGTGATTTTTCTGTATAACAGTTGTTCACTGCCGGATAGATCAGGATCTGTTTCTTTGGTGTGAAATCTCCTGTGTCACGGGCCTTCAGGCAAACTGCAGCTGCCAGATTCCCACCCGCACTGTCTCCGATGATCGTGATGCGATCCGGATCGGCAGGTAATATCAACCGCCCTGTATAGAGTGCTTTTGCCGCCTCATAACAGTCTTCAAACGGAATCGGGAAGCGGTATTCCGGTGCCAGACGGTATTCCACCGACATCACAATATGCCCGGTGGACTGTGCCATCCGGCTGCATACCCGGTCATAATTTTCGATGCTTTCAGTCACCCAGCCGCCGCCATGAAAAAACAGCAGTACCGGATATTTTTCTCCCTCTACTACATCGCCGCTCATGGCTTCCTCCGATGGAAAATAAAGCCGCACCGGCACCTCATGATTCCCATTATAAACCTTTGTATCTAATGTCTTAAAAAAAATCCGCATCGCATCCAGTTTCTTGATATCAGCCAGCCGTCTGGATGCCTCCACCTCAATATTTCCATAAGATAGTGCGTGTAAGATCGTGCGCATTGTCTTTGAAATCAAATATTTTCTCCTTTGTATTTAATCCGAAGATTTATAACTAATTGTCTTCCACCTCTTCTTTTAAATCAGTGAACATTTTATAAAACTCATTTTTATCATCTTAGTACATTGTATCGCGAAATGACCTGTTTTGAAAGTAAAAAAAGCCATGTCGGAGGATTGTTTTCCCCCGGCATAGCTTTCTCTGCTGAAATATTTTATATTTTATTTGACTGCTACTTTGATCCTGTAAGTCTTTTTGCCGGATTTCACGGTAATCGTTGCTTTACCTTTCTTCTTTGCTTTGATCACACCTTTGGAAGATACACTTACCACCTTCTTATTGGAGGAAGAGTATTTCACTTTCTCTTTGCTTGTGATCGGTGAGACTGTCGCTGCAAGCTTCAGTGTCTGTTTGCGTTTCAGGCTTACTTTCGAAGAAACCTTCTTTCCAGTGGCTGCATCCACTACCTTCAAAGATTTGGTCGCAACATTTTTCTTCTGTACTTTGACCTTAAAACTCTTTTTCAGTCCGCTCGCAAGCTGCACAGTGATCGTCGCGGTTTTGCCCGCTTTCAGACCTTTTACTTTACCATTTTTGTCAACAGAAGCAACTTTCTTGTTGCTCGATTTCCAGGAAACAACTTTGTCGCCTTTTCCCATCGTAACCTTTGGTGTAAAGGTCTGTTTCGTCTTAAGTGGAATCGTACCTGATACATTTAAGCTGATCGTCGCTTTCAGTTTCGCAATGGACTTTGTCTCTTTCTTTTTGCATACACTGCAGATGCGTTCCTGCTGTCCCATATTAAGGACAGTAGATTCTCTGGTCGTTTTCCAGCTGTCATAGCTGTGTTCACCGGTTGCTGGAATTGTACGTTTTTCTACCTCTTTGCATCTTGCGCAGGTTCTTTCTTCGCTTCCCTCAGAAGCACACGTCGCCTCTTTTGTCACTTTCCAGGTACTGAATGCATGTCCGTAAGCCTTACCTTTCTCTTCATAATAGCTGGAATAACTATAGGTATGATTATGAATCTTGCACTCCATTACATACTGCGCATCTTCCGTACAGGTAGGTTCTGTTTTGGTGACCATCTGCCACTGGCACGCACCTCTTCGGATGATTACATAAGCATCTTTCTGATCCGCCCAGACATAGATCAGATAGGATCTGTCCTTTTCAAAGTAATAATTTGTATCTACCCAGCGTTCCCCTGTTTCTTTATCTACGGCTGTACTTAATCCACCATTTGGCATTTCAACCGAATAAAAACCGGTCTCTTCTGGAGTAAACTTTACCGGGACAAGCGTCTTACCTTCGACATATGTATTGGTCTTTGCATCTACTTTCACAACCGGTATGTCATCAGGTACTTCTGCTGCATCAAAATCCACATAAAAACTATAGTCACCGAAGTGCAGATCCTGACGGAATTTCTTGCCACTTATCCAATGTCCGTCATCTGAATCTATATCCATTTCAAAAAGGGTTCCATTTGAATCCGTCTGACCGTAAAAAATATCCTCACTGGTTCCGTCTGTGTAATGTGCAGTAATGACCATTCCTTCTAACGAAACACCTGAAAAACTTTCTACAGGATACAGTGCTGTCTGATTTGGCTTCTTCTTTATTTCTACAGACTGCAGGATTTTGGCCTTCTTTACACTAAGTGTCGTATTTCTGTTGTATTCCACACCATCTCTGCCTGTTCCAATCAGATAATTTTCTCCTTTTTCAAGCCATACGGTATATCCATTATCCTCAAGCTCATCCATCATCATCCGTCTGATGGAGATTGGCCTTCCGCCATGAGAATTAAGTTCATAACGATACACCTGAACCTGTGGAGAAGGTTCTCCATCTTCTGTCTTTGCCCTCAGCAGATACAGCCCACTTTCTTCCGGAGTAAACGTATAAGCAGAATAGATTCCCTGGTTTCTGAACGGATATACAGAATCTCCTGTCTTCAGGTTTTGCATTCCGGCAAGTCCGCTCATCGGAACTGTAACCGTTTTTTCTGTCCACTTTTCATCCTCTGCATTACGGTATTCTATCGAAATATCACACTCTGTCTCTGCTGCTTCTATATTCTCGATATTCGTATCCCATTCACACATCAGGAAATTTCCGTAAGCATCTGTCCCTACGTATCCGTCCCAGTTGTATTCCAGCATCAAAACACTGTCATCTGTATAATGGATCTGTACATCATAAACATCAAAAAAGTCTGTCAGGACATTCAGGTCTGTTGCTTTCATTCCGTCTTTCAGACTGTATGTCATCTCTTTGATCGACTTATATTCACCAGCCTTTTTGAAGGAAACCGTAACCTTGTCAAAAGCTTTCATCTCATTACAAACCATTTGATATGTATAGGTTTTTCCCTTATTCAGATAATAAGAGACTTTCAGATCACCATCTGAATTTTTTCCGTATATGTCTCTCTCTCCCTCATAAAGCAGCACACGTGTTTTCAGATTGCTTTCTATCTGGAAGCAGTAAGAAGCATCTTCATCCGGAGTAAATGTAAATTCCAGCGTTGCCGGTGAAGCTTTGTCTTCCGGCATCTGAATTGTCTGACGGAATCCATCTTCCAGCGGATAAGTTCCCTCAAAATTCTGCGGTCCCGACACTCCGCCGCTGGTCTTCTTCAAAGTAATCTCGGACTGACGATAAGCAGTAACACCGATCAGATACGTTGTTTTTGTTCCAATATGAACACTATCTCTATTTATGGTTTTCAGGCCTTCCGTCTCATTCCACTCATAGAACTTTGCCGTTACACCGTCCGGCATTTCCAGTTTGTAAGACTGATCTGCATCTGCAACCACTTTGTAAAATGTTTGTTTTGTTTCCGGTACCGACACCGGGACATTCTCTTTAATTTCCTCCAGTTTGGATATGTCAATTTTCTGAGATTCTGCTGTGATTTCCGGACCATATGTGTTCACTTGCAGAACATCTTTCAGAATCTCCTCATCCCGCTCATTGGTATATAACTCCGGAGCACAGATCCATGTTCCTGCCGGGATGTAGTCCATACGACTGTATATTGCATCACCCTGAGAGTTTCCAAGATAATAACCCAGCCCCCAGCCGGAAACAATAGAATCCTCCGTAGCAGTTTCGCTTGTTTCGTCATCATATTTTATTGTAAATTTCGGCTGCACTTCCCACATCTGTGTAAGTTCTGCTGCATAAGAAGTCTTCTTAAGAGAGACCGTTATTTCTACCGGCAGTGCAAGTTTTTCTGCGCTCACCTGAATCTGTGTGCATAAAGAAGACGGAACCTTCATATACATATAGTATGTCGTATCTTTCGCCAGACTGACATACATACTTCTTTCATGCCTGTTCTGCTTCTCAATTTCTTTACCGTCACCATCTTTAAGAACACCTTCCACAAATGTGCTGGTACTCAGCTCATATCTTCCCGTCTCCTTTGGAGTAAAACTGTAAACTGCACGGGAATTTTCCACCTTAACGGTGAGGTCATTCTCTGTATTCAGCACACTGTCTTTTGTCTGATCCTGTACAGATTTAATATGGACAGGAATATAGTCTTCTGCTATAAAATCCGGGTTCTTTCCTTCAGCCGGTTCTCCACAAAACATAAATACCTGGAATGCATATTCCCCGGCAGGAAGCGGATCCTTGTCTGCAAAATTCACTCCTACCAATTTACCATTTTCAAGTTTTCCTAATGCATATCCCACCGTATTTCCATATGCATCTCTGGTTGTTCCGGAAAGTCCCTGATAACCATAGATTTTTAATATGTCTGAGCCTTTATCAGTATTAATGCGCACATTCATGCTGTAAAATGAAACACTGTCTCCCTCTGTAAAGGTAAGATTTTCAGGGCTCCATGATGCAATCTCTACAGACTGCACTACCGGTACACGGTCAATCGTGAGACTCTCACCTCTCAAACCGGTTTCACCGTATATGCAAACAACATATTGCTTTCCGCCTTCAAGCTCAGCAGATACGCTATCTCCATGCAGTATCTTATCGTCTTTGGAAAGTTTTCCATCCTCTTCTAATTCGGTGATAATATAATGAAAATATCTATTTGCATTAAATTGATATGTTCCGCTTACTTCCGGTACAAAACTATAGAACAATTCATCGTTGGATACGACTTTCTGTCTTCCTTCTTTCAGTTTCGGAAGCTGCCCAAAAACATCTGCAAAAGCAATGACATTTATCCTGGTTTCCACTGATACCGGTTTTTGCGTCTCATCTTCCGGTGTCCATGTGAAAATGTACTTATAGGAACCCGGCTGAAGATATTGAGCATTGTTTTTTTCTGACCACACAACAGGTGCTTCTGCTTTATCCGAATCTGCATAAACAAGTTTTGCTGTTATCCCTTTTACTATATTCCAGTCTTTGTCCCTGACAAGCGTATCACCTAAATATACCTTGCCTGGTTTGCTTTCCGTTCCATCAGAATATTTGAGTGTCAAAATATCTTCAATTATGTAGTTTTCATATGATTGGCGCTCTTCATACAATGAGATTTCTGAGTTCAAGACTTCAATACCAGTCAGTGTCGGTGCAGCCTCATCATCACCTGCGAAGACTTCAATACCTGCTTCTTCACTTTCCCCATCTGTAAATGCAGCCTCTTCATTATCTGTAACCTCAGGCTCTTCGCCATCTGTAATTTCTATTTTTTCTTCATCCTCACCGTCATCAGCTTCATCAAGAATACTGATTTCATCGTCTGCGGCCTCTTCTTCCTGTGTTTCTTCATCCGTAATTCCAATTTCTTCTGATGCGATTTCACCTTCCTGCTCAGCAAAATCTGAAGAAAATGTATCCGTCTCTGATTCCTGTCCGGTATTTTCTTCTTCTGCTGCCTCCGATGTGAACTCGGCTGCACTTGCCATAACCGCCGTTCCTTCCACGCTGGTTACTGTCAGAGCCGCTGCCAGTATTAAAGCCAGTGTCCTTCTCTTCATAAAAACTAATCCTCCCTGTTTTTATTTAACTGTTACTTTAATCTTGTAAGTCTTTTTGCCGGATTTCACGGTAATCGTTGCTTTACCTTTCTTCTTTGCTTTGATCACACCTTTGGAAGATACACTTACCACCTTCTTATTGGAGGAAGAGTATTTCACTTTCTCTTTGCTTGTGATCGGTGAAACCGTCGCTGCAAGCTTCAGTGTCTGTTTGCGTTTCAGGCTTACTTTCGAAGAAACTTTCTTTCCGGTGGATACATTCACCACCTTCAGAGATTTTGTTGCAACATTTTTCTTCTGAACTTTTACCTTGAAGCTCTTTTTCAGTCCGCTCGCAAGCTGTACCGTGATCGTTGCGGTCTTGCCTGCTTTCAGACCTTTTACTTTACCGTTCCTGCTAACGGAAACAACTTTTTTGTTGCTGGATTTCCAGGAGGCAACTTTGTCGCCTTTTCCCATCGTGACTTTTGGTGTAAAGGTCTGTTTCGTCTTAAGCGGAATCGTTCCTGATACATTCAAGCTGATCGTTGCTTTCAGCTTCGCAATGGATTTTGTCTCTTTTTCATTGCATACGCTGCAGATACGTTCCTGCTGTCCCATATCAAGGACAGTAGCTTCTTTTGTCGTTTTCCAGTCCCCATATTTATGTCCTTTAGCCGGTTCCGTCTGTACCTTCTCTACATGACCACAATAAACACATCTTCTCTGTTTCTCACCGGCTCTCGTACAGTCAGCTTCCCTCGTTACTTTCCATGAACTGTAACCGTGACCGGCTGCTTTATCACCTTCAACCACACGTGTATGGTTATGAACTTTGCATTCCTGTTTGCAGGATGCACCGGTTGTACAGGATGCTTTAACAATGGTTCCTGCAATTGTTTCCCATTTGCATGCACCTTCCCGGATGGTCACCGTAGATTCTTTTTTATTTGTATAAATGTAGATCATATAACTAGTATCTGCTTCAAAATACTGCGTATCTCCGGCATTCGAAGAAGTTCCTGTTCCACGCATCCGGGCCTGCGCTGACTCCTGTGCTGCCAGTTTTTGTACACTGCTTACAGAACCATTTTCCACATCAACAAAATAATAACCTGTTTTTTTCGGGGTAAACATTACCGGAACAACCACCTGATCAGATGCAGGAATCTTTGTACTGATACCTGTATTCACTGTCTGTATCTCATCCGGAATATCTACTCTCTTATAATCTACCTGAAGATAATACTTTCGAAGTGATACAGTGACTGTGTAGGTATCTGCATCTTTCCAATACCTATCTTCTACGGTTATACCATATCCTGCTGCATCATTTTCGCCATAAGCAACATCTTCCTTAGTTCCGTCTTTGTAGTAAACTGTCAGAATCAGTCCTTCCAGAGAAGCCTCTATATTACCATCTGTGTTATACACCGTCTTCTGATCCGGTTTATTCTTGATTTCTACACTTTTTACTGTTTTTGCCTTTTCGATTTTGAAGGAGGTGCTTCCGTTACAGTCCATGTTCCTTCTGCCGACTCTGACAAGATATGTCTCACCACCGGTAAGCATTGCAGTTACACTTTTTTCGTTAAGTGTCTCTGCAGATACATCCTTTACTTCTATAGACTGAAAGTCACTATATTGCACATTATAACTGTAGGCATAAGCATATGGCATCGCTTCCCCATCTTCTGTCTCAAACTGCATAATGTATTCGCCTGACTCAGATGGTGTAAAGGTAAAATATGCATCTACACCACTATTCTGGAATGGTTTTACAGAAGTGCCATTTTCAATAGCCTTCATGCCCTCGATTCCTTTGACCGGAATCCAAACCGTATTCTGATATTTGTTTTCCTTTTCAGGATCATAATATGTCAGTTTTATCTCGTACTTTGTGTCTTTTGCATCCAGCACTGCTTCGCTGTTATCTACAAATATCTTCCACTTATTGCCATATTCATCGCTTCCTTCACAGTCATATGAACCCCAGGATCTGAATTCCGATGCAGCTTCAACCAGAGTGGAATGATCTGCATAATTAATCCGAAGATCATATACATCCAGTACTCCGTTCATAACTGTCATTGCATCCTCTGTCGCACCTTTTTTCAGAACCAGTTCCAGACTCTTGATGCTCTGATGTTCTGTCTTTGCAAAATGTACGGTAAGATTTGACCCCTCATATGGATCCCAGATCACTAAATATCCATAAGTTTTTCCTTTTTCCAGTTTTGCTGTCAGGACAACATTATCTGCCGCATAAGGATAAACCTCTCCAATCTTCTCATCTTCTTCATAAAGTGCAACATATGGATATACATTACCTTCTGTCCAGAACTTATAATACCCTGTTTCAGTCGGTTTAAATGTAAAATAAAGCGGTTCCTCCCTATGCATGTCATTGAGGTCAAATGTCTGATCATACTTTTCATCCATCACATATCCATCATCTTCTGCATCCTCTCTTTTCTTGATCTGCAAATCTACAGAATACGGTGTGGAAACCATGACAAAATATGTTACATCCTCAGTCAGCGTCGGCTTACTTCCATGATTTGATAATCTGCCATTATAAACTGAATACACATTTACAGTCGCTCCGTCAGAAACCTTCACTTCATAACCGGCACTTGTTTTCGGTATAAATTTATAAAATTTACGTTTTACAGGTTCGACAGTCTTTGAAGCCCCCTCTTCAAGCTTCTCAAGATTCTCTGCATTCGGCATCGTTACCTTAATTGTTGTACCGATTATCTCAGTTCCACTCAGTGAGATTTCATTCCCCTGTCCGTAAATATACGGTACACAGTTCCATTCTCCTTCTGTCAGTAGACTGTAGTATTCCGCTGTTTTTCCACCTTCTGTACCGGCTCTGTATGACAGCATACCTCCGTATACCGGATCATTCATTCCTATTACCTGCTCAGAACCATCACTGTATGTAACTCTGGTTCGAAGATTGATATTCGACAGATCATCTATGCCCGCAATGTATTCGTTCTTATCTGCAAGTATTTCCAGCTTCACCGGTTTCTGCAATTCCGTAACTTTGACCTGAAGATCTTCAAGTCCTGTGTCTGATGTAATGTACAGATAGTACGCGTTTCCTCTTACAAGTTTTTCGCAAAATTCCGAAACGTTTGAATAGGTCTTTGATGTACCTGTATCCCCAACACAATACACATTTACCTTCTTATTAAATTCAAACCGGTGTCTGCCTGTGAAATTAGCCAGATACCTTGCAGAAATCTGATTGTCTTTCGCTGAAAGTGTCTTGCTCTCGCCTTCTTCTAAGCTATCCTGCGGAGCCACTTCTTCAAAAGAAGCAATATGTACCGGAATAGAAGTCGTCGCTTCTATGCCATCATAAAATACTCTGTATACATATTCTCCTGCTTCCGGATCGTATACTTCCGTATACTGATCATTTTCTTTTTTATATAAGGAATATTTCAGAGTCTTTCCATATGAATCTGTTTCCACTCCGGGAATACCACCGTAATTCAGTTTTCTAACCTCAGAACCTTTTTCTGTATTAATACGTACTTTTATAAAATTGAATTCAGGTTTCTGCCCCTCTATACACTTAATTTCCTGCGGCATATAAGATATAATTTCCACAGACTTCGTTTTCGCCAGTCGTTTCAGAGTCAGGTTCGTACTGGTGGTATCTGTCGTATGATTATAAATATCAATGATATATTTATGACCCTGTTCAAGTTTGTACAAAACCCTTCCGTTAATTTCATTCAGACGCTCAGTTGTTCCGTCTTCCTTCACTTCTATTACTAAATACGACAGCCCTGTTTCTGCGCTGATCATATAGTCTCCGCTTACTTCCGGTTCAAATTTATAAAACTGTCTGTTGGTTATATCTATTTCCTGTGTTCCTTCTTGGATGCTATTCAGCTGAGCATAACGGTCTGCCAGAGATTCTACTTTTATTGGAAGCTCCACTTTCATAAGTTCCTGACCATCTTTTTCTAATGTAAAGATGTACTTATAAGAACCTTTCGGCACATAATAACATCCACTGTAATATGCATTGTTCCAGTCAAACGACTTTCCCTTATTTTCACCATCTGCATAAACAAGATCTGACATTACTGTATTTCCATCAGGATCTCTGTACGTTGCATAACCAAATTTTACGTCAAAATCCTTAGTTTCCTGATTCGTATAGTTAAAGCGCAGAAGGCGCGAAATTGCTTCACCATAGTAAGTTTCGTAATTCTCAAGCAAAGTAACTTCTGACTGTGTGGTGCTGATACTTTCAAGCTGTGGCACTTCGCTTAAAGTAATAGTTGCCATGTTATTTGAAGGGTCATCCTTATATCCGCCATATACCTGAAAATAAACCGGTTCATTTGCTTGCAGCTCCCACTTGCTGCCCTCAAGTTTTTTATAGATTTTATAAGGTGTGCTTTCACCCGCAGATTTATCTTCAACCCATGGAATGCAATAGGCTGAACTTGTGCTGCCCATGTAAATACCGTCTCTTTGCGGCAAAAATTTATAATATCTGTATGCATTTCTGAACGAAATCACTGGGGTTTCTCCTGTCGTAATTTCACTCTGGCACACTCCAACGTCTTCAAGATTATTTATATATGCCATAATATTTGCGCTTATAGTTTCATCTTCATCACATTTAAAATACAGATAGTAATTTCCCTTCGGCAATTTCTGTCCCATTAAATCTTCACCTGCAAGTCCTCTTCTCAGCGATGCCCTTATCGTATATCCTTTTGTCTTTTCAGCATCGCAATATGATTTTTCACCTAATGGAAAAATGAACTCTGAAGTCGTGTTATCATCAAATTTTAACGTAATCTGAACTGCAACATAATAGTCTATCCCTGCCACACCATCACACATAGTATTCTCATTTATTCCCTTTACTTCCATACCAGTCAGTTTCGGTGTGCTTTCATCTTCTTCAGAGAAAACTTCAATATTCGATTCCTCATCTGTCAACGCTTCTTCATCGGTGATCTCTATTCCCTCTTCATCCGTATCGTCCTGCGTCTCTTCGAATATATCAATCTGCTCTTCTGCACTATCGCTATCCTGTGATTCACTGTCAGAAATTTCAATCTCATCCGACTCAGATGAATCCCCCTGATCCGACAAAACTGCTACATCTGCACTATCTTCCGGCGCAGTCTCCAATTCTGCCTCTGTTTCTTCCACAACCTCCGATGTGAACTCGGCTGCGCTTGCCATAACCGCTGTTCCTTCCACGCTGGTTACTGTCAGAGCCGCTGCCAGTATTAAAGCCAGTGTCCTTCTCTTCATAAAAAATAATCCTCCTTTGATTCACACAATTTATCTTATGTAACCGAATTAACATAAAATAATTGTATCAAAAGAGGATTACAGATGGAACTATCCGAAAGGATAGTCTTTGTTATTTAATCATGTCGTTCATCGTTGTCATAGCATTCGCAGAAACGTGCTGCAAATGCAGGTGGTTCATCATGTGCATATAAATGGGAAATATCCCCATAGGAATTCATGCGGAAACCTGCGATTCCTTTGCGTCGTTCTTCACTTGTCAGAGTAGTAACAGAACTCGGAGCTGCGCACAGATTGTGCCAGAGTACCATCGGCGACATACTGAGCAGGTGACTTATAAGCACACAGCCCAGCCCGAAATGACAGAAGAAGACAAGCGTATCATTATTAGCTTTTTCTACTCTATAGTAGTGTCCGTCACGGACATAACCATGCTCTGCAAGAACTTTATCAAATTCACCGGTTACCTGATCATAATAATATTTCATGTTGGCTTCCTGCATGGCTTCATTTTCAAACCAGCGATCATACTGATAAAAACGCTCATCCTGTGTCCAGTCCTGTGGAAGCCAGTCCCATGCACAGATTTTGCGGTCAGGCACATCCGGTCGATGGATCAGTACATCAAACTCACGAAGCCAGTCGCACTCTGTTGCTGTGCGGTTCATTTTTTTCAATGTGCACGAAGCTGTATCCTTCGCACGTCCCATAGTCGAAACATAAAAATCTTTGATGTCAAGTTTTGAAAGTTTTTCGGATAAAAGCTCTGCCTCTCTCCAGCCTTTCTCAGTCAGTGAATCTATAGAATAATCAGGATCACCATGACGCACGATCAATAATTTCATTTTTGTTTCAACCTTTCTGTATAAACCCTATTCTGTCGTTAAATATCAGTTTCTTCCGCAGCATTTCTTGTATTTCTTTCCACTTCCACACGGGCATGGATCATTCGGATATACTTTCTTTTTCGGCTGCATATTTACTGCCGGAGTATTTGCCATCGGTACAAAAGGCGGCATTGCCGGAGCAACCGGGGCCGGGGTAACTGCCTGTTCGGCACGGCTTACTTCATTTGGCGTATATCCACGGAAATCAAGCATTCTTGTGTTATTGTTTACTTCCATCATGATCGGCGCGAATCTTTCCATCTGGCGGTCAGAATCAAACACAATATCACGTTTTTTGAACTCTTCCATGATGTCAGAAAGCATTCCATCCATGGAAAATTCTTTGTACACAATGTAAAGAAGTTCTTCAATCTTTTCTTCTGAAATATGAAGTTCATCTCTCAGGAAAGAAGCCAGTTTTCTGTAGGAAACATCCTGTGAAGGATATCCGTGTTTTGCATAGTCCAGAGTTTCTTCCACTGTCGGAATATAGAAGTCTCTGTCTCCCTGGAACTCTTCGATCTTCTCATAAAGGTTGTCCTGAAGAACCGCTTTCCAGATCATCTTATCACCTTTTATGATGCATATATCATCTTTTTCAGACAGCTCATTCAGAATTTCCATGAACTTTTCATAGTTCACTCTGAAGCCATCGCGTTTGCGGTACATGCGGTATACGATCTTGAGTGGTGCGATTGCATAGATCAGTCCCATCATGCTCTGGCAGGAACGCATCCAGCTGAGCTGGCGGCATTTTTCCTGTAATTCCGGGGTATTGATCTGGTTATAAACAGCAATAACTTCCTGCGGAACTTCTGCATGATTATCACTGTATGCTACAATGTAACCCTTATTGCTGAACCATTCCAGTTCTTTCCAGTCTTTATGTGTTGCAAGGAAACATTTTCTTGTAGATGCATGGTCAAAAGCATCTATTTCCCATTCATCCGCCTGCAGAAAAATAGATTTCATCACTTCCGGATCAAGCACTTTCGCAGCAATCTGCTCTGCAAGCTCTTCTTTGGAAAGTCCTTCATATGGGATCTCCAGTTCTTTTGCACTTTCAACCAGATCTTCTTTATTATAGGAATTCAGATAATCTTTTACTTTCGGATTTCTTGTAAAGGAAACTTCCGGCTGCTCTGCCCCGGATTCCAGATCCATCTCTGTAATTTTCTTTGCGATCACATCTGCAAGTCCGAGTACACCATACTTTTTACTAAGAAGTGTATTGATTTCCTCTGACTCTTTTGACCAGAAATCATCGTTTGGAGATTTTGTCTCTTTCAAAATAATCGGCGCAGAAGCTTTCTTTACACCATCAGCTGTTTTGATTTCTACATCTTCAACTTTTTTCTCAATATCTGCACGGTACTCCGGAAGATCCGCTTCTTTTACGCGGAAAGTAAACCATGATTCTGTGTCAAGAAGCTCTGAAGTCTTTGTATCTTTGGCTTCCAGATATTCATAGTTTCCTTTTGCGGTATCTGCTCTCTGTGCAGTCAGGTTGGAAATTCTGACTTTTTTCTGGAAAAATTCGATTTCATACAGATCTGTACTCTGATATTCCAGAATGTCCTGTAGCATTTCTGCCAATTTTTCAAAGTTAATGTCTGCCGGTATCAGGCAGCGTCTCCATATCGGCGGTTTTGTTCCTTTTCTTGTGATTTTTAACTGATAAAATTCCATGTGTTCACCCTTTATATGCTTGTGTTTATAAAACATAAAAGCCGGAACAGATTTTATCCGCTCCGGCTTCATTATCGTATCTTCAAAACCACATACATGTTGACTAAGCAATCGATTATCTTAACCATGCTTTTTGGTCAAGCCCTCACCCTATTAGTAGCAGTCAGCTCCATGTGTTACCAC